>Ga0310826_100187_pt1 | contig 93165 bp, 76 predicted proteins | sample WT_ome_FD_201306 | JGI IMG/M metagenome (GOLD analysis project Ga0310826, IMG submission 201306) | Sorghum-adapted microbial communities enriched on wild type (WT) sorghum from Joint BioEnergy Institute, Emeryville, California, United... ... | reverse complement strand
CCATCGATCCATTTTTCAATGACCATAACGCGTTTCAGTTCGTTCTTTGTCAAGGTGATCTGCTCCTTGCTCATACTGACATTTTCTCGGATCAGTTACACCCTGACAATATCACAGAACAACGACACCCATAAGATCCTTTTCATTGAAACCTTACCTGCACTGTGTTACTCTAAATAAATAATGCATACCTCTTTACTTGGATTAGAAAGCGGAAAGCGACACAGCGAGGTGGAAACGTTGGTTCTTCACGAAACGAACAGTCCGTTCCGGCAGGACCAGGCGGAGCTGCTCAACAAGCTGCTGCCGACGCTGACGGACGGACAGCGCATCTGGCTGAGCGGCTATCTCGCCGCCACCGTGGGCGGGGCCGCGCAGACGGTTCCGGCGCCTGTCGCGCTGCAGGCGGCGGCCGCGCCGCAGACGGCCGCACCCCAGGCGGCGCCCGCCGCGCCCGCGCTGCCGAAGGAAGCGACCGTGCTCTACGGCTCGCAGACCGGCAACAGCAAGAAGGTGGCGGGCCGGCTGGCCGACCGGCTGAAGGGGGCGGGCTACGAGGTCGCGCTCAGCGCGATGAACGATTTCAAGCCGAACACGCTGAAGCGAGCGGTCCGCCTGTTCATCGTCGTCAGCACGCACGGCGAGGGCGAACCGCCGGACAACGCACTCGGCTTCTACGAATTTCTGCACAGCAAGCGGGCGCCGCAACTCGACGGCATGCCGTTCTCGGTGCTCGCGCTCGGCGACACGTCCTACGAGAAGTTCTGCCAGACCGGCAAAGATTTCGACAAGCGGCTTGAGGAGCTCGGCGGCAAGCGGATCGCGCCGCGCGTCGACTGCGACGTCGACTTTGAAGACGCGGCGAACGGATGGATCGACAGCGTGCTCGCCGCGCTGGCGAGCGAGGAAGCCGCACCGGCGGGAGCCGTCCCGGCCGGGGCGGGCGCGGCCGAAGCGGCCGTCACCGCGGCGGCGCCGGCGGCGGTCCACTATTCGCGTTCGAATCCGTTCCGCGCCGCCGTGCTCGAGAACCTGAATCTGAACGGCCGCGGCTCCGCGCGCGAGACGCGCCACCTCGAGCTGTCGCTCGAAGGTTCGGGGCTGACCTACGAGCCGGGCGACGCCCTCGGCATCTATCCGGAGAACCGGCCGGAGCTTGTCGAAGAGCTGATCGAGGCGGCGGGCTGGAAGGCCGACGAGCCGGTGCCGGCCGGCAAAGACGGCGAACTGCCGCTTGCCGGAGCGCTTGCCCGCCACTATGAGATTACGCTGCTCACGAAGCCGCTGCTCCAGCAGGTAGCGGAGCTGACCGGCAGCCCGAAGCTGAAGGAATTGACGGCGCCGGGGCAGGAGCAGGCGTTGCGCGAGTACATCGCGGGCCGGGATCTCGTCGACCTGATCCGCGGCTTCGACCTGAAGGGTGTGCCGGCGAAGACATTCGTGCCGCTTCTCCGGAAGCTGCCGCCGCGGCTCTATTCGATCGCGAGCAGCCCGAAGGCGCATCCGGACGAAGTGCATCTGACGATCCGCAAGGTCGTCTACGAAGCGCACGGCCGCACGCGGTACGGCGTCTGCTCGACGTACGTCGCCGAGCGGGCGGAGCCGGGTTCGGAGATCCCGGTGTTCGTCCAGCAGAACGAGAATTTCCGGCTGCCCGCCGACCCGAACGCGCCGATCATCATGATCGGTCCGGGCACGGGCGTCGCGCCGTTCCGGGCTTTCCTCGAAGAGCGGGAGGAGACCGGCGCGACCGGCAAGTCGTGGCTGTTCTACGGCGACCAGCATTTCCTGACCGACTTCCTCTATCAGATCGAGTGGCAGCGCTGGCTGAAGGACGGCGTGCTGACGCGCATGGACGTCGCGTTCTCCCGCGATCAGGAGCGCAAGGTTTACGTGCAGCACCGGATGCTCGAGAAGGCGAAGGAGCTGTACGCGTGGCTCGAGGAAGGCGCGTTCATCTATGTCTGCGGCGACAAGTCGCGCATGGCGCATGACGTCCACGCGGCGCTCGAGGCGATCATCCGCCAGGAAGGCGGACTGAGCGAGGAAGCGGCCGCCGAGTACCTGAAGCGGATGCAGCAGGAACGGCGCTACCAGCGCGACGTATACTGAGCCCTGCTGGAAACGAATACTGCGAAAGCGAGGCAACGTGACATGCCTGGAGGAAACAATCTGCTGAATCCGAACAGCGCGCCCCACAGCGATGTCGAGGACATCAAGCGGCGGAGCCATTATCTGCGGGGCTCGCTGGCGGAGACGCTTGAAGACCGGATTACCGGCTCGATCCCCGAGGACGACAACCGGCTGCTGAAGTTCCACGGCAGCTACATGCAGGACGACCGGGACCTGAGGAACGAGCGGGCGAAGCAGAAGCTGGAGCCGGCCTACCAGTTCATGGTGCGGGTGCGGGCCGCCGGCGGCATCGTGACACCGCAGCAGTGGCTGGTGATGGACGAGCTCGCGCGCAAATACGGCAACGGCACGATCCGGCTGACGACGCGGCAGTCGTTCCAGCTTCACGGCGTCATCAAGTGGAACATGAAGACGCTGATCAAGGAAGTAAATGACGCGCTGCTCACGACGCTGGCCGCCTGCGGCGACGTGAACCGGAACGTCATGTGCAACCCGAACCCGTACCAGTCGGAAGTGCACGCGGAAGTCTATGAGTGGGCCAAGAAAATCAGCAACCACCTCGACCCGCGCACGCGGGCGTACTACGAGATCTGGCTCGGCGAGGAGAAGGTGTACGACAGCCGGGACGGCGTCGAGGAGGAGCCGATCTACGGCCCGGTCTATCTGCCGCGCAAGTTCAAGATCGGCGTCGCCATCCCGCCGTCCAACGACGTCGACGTGTTCTCGCAGGACCTCGGCTTCATCGCGATCCACGAGAACGGCAAGCTGCTCGGCTTCAACGTCGTGGTCGGCGGCGGCATGGGCATGACCCACGGCGATCCGGCCACCTATCCGCAGGTCGGCAAGGTGATCGGGTTTACCGCGCCGGAGCGGGTCGTCGACGTGGCGGAAAAAATCGTCACCATCCAGCGCGACTACGGCGACCGGGCGGTGCGGAAGCACGCGCGCCTCAAATACACGATCGACGACCGCGGGCTCGACTGGCTGACGAATGAGCTGCACAAGCGCCTCGGCTGGGAGCTGGAGCCGGCCCGGCCGTATCACTTCGAGCACAACGGCGACCGCTACGGTTGGGTGAAGGGCGTCGGCGGCCGGTGGCATTTCACGCTGTTCATCCAGAACGGCCGGGTGCGGGACACCGAGGACTACAAACTGATGACCGCGCTGCGGGAGATCGCGAAGATCCACACCGGCGACTTCCGGCTGACGCCGAACCAGAACCTGATCATCGGCAGCGTCACGGCCCAGAAGAAAAAGAAAATCGAGGAGATCATTACGGCGTACGGCATCACGGACGGCAAACACTATTCCGCGCTGCGCCGCAACTCGATGGCCTGCGTCGCGCTGCCGACGTGCGGCCTCGCGATGGCGGAGTCGGAGCGCTACCTGCCGACGCTGCTCGACAAGATCGAGCCGATCCTCGAGGAGGCGGGGCTGAAGGACGAGGACATCGTCATCCGGATGACGGGCTGCCCGAACGGCTGCGCCCGCCCGGCGCTGGCCGAGATCGCCTTCATCGGCAAGGCGGTCGGCCGGTACAACATGTACCTGGGCGGCGGCTTCGCCGGCCAGCGGCTCAACAAGCTGTACCGGGAGAACATCGGCGAGGAGGAAATACTGCGCGAGCTGCGGCCGATCCTGTTCCATTACGCGAAGGAGCGGCTTGAAGGCGAGCGCTTCGGCGATTTCTGCATCCGCGCCGGCTATGTGAAAGAAGTGAAGGACGGACGCGATTTCCACAGTTGATTCGGTCGGACACGGGTCACGGTCGACCCGGGGATGAGCATCCCCGGTCGGCCGTTTTTTTATTTTTTGGGCAGGATAAGGAGGGTTGACACGGGCCGGTACGCCGGACTATATTGTTAAAGTGTATAAATTTTAAACAGATAAACTAAACGGGGTGTCACCATCGCCATGGAGTCGGATGTCCGCAGAATCGCCGAATCGCTGGTGAGGCTGCAGAAGCAGCTCAACGCCGCCCTCGCGCAGCATCCGGAGATGCCGGTCACGCTCCCGCAGCTCATGCTGCTGCACCTGGCGCGCCGGAACGGGCCATACCGGCTGACCGAGCTGGCCGCGAAGATCGAGGTGAAGCCGAGCGCCGTCACCGTGATGGTCGACCGGCTCGAGAAGCGCGGGCTCGTCCGGCGCGTGCATGATCCCGGCGACCGCCGGGCCATGCTCGTCGAGGTGACGGCGGAGGGCGAGGAGACGCTGCGCATGGCGGAAGAACTGCGGCGCCGTCTGCTCGGCCGCTTCATGGAACGGCTGGATCCGGCGGAGGTGCGGCTGCTCGCCGATCTGCTCGGACGGCTGGCGGGAGCGGAGGCCTGATCGGATTACCGGCGGGGGCACCCCGAGAGCGGGGAGAGATCATTTCATCATGGAAGAACTGTCGCACAAACGAAAAATGGCCATCATGGCCGCCATCCTGGCGGCGATGTTCTTCGCGGCCATCAACCAGACGATCGTCAGCACCGCCATGCCGCGCATTATCGCCATCCTGCAGGGCATGGAACATTATACCTGGGTCATCACGATTTTCATGCTGACTTCGACCATCGCGACGATTCTGGTCGGTAAGCTGTCCGACATTTACGGGCGCAAGCCGTTTCTGCTCGGCGGCATCCTGATTTTCCTGATCGGCGCATTCCTGTGCGGACTGTCGCGCGATATATACCAGCTCATCGTCTACCGGGGCATCCAGGGCGTCGGTGCCGGCATCATCATGTCGACGGCCTTCACCGCCGTCGGCGACCTGTTCGCGCCGCGCGAGCGCGGCAAATGGAGCGGCGTCATGATGTCGGCCTTCGGCTTCTCGAGCGTGCTCGGCCCGGCGCTCGGCGGATGGCTGGTGGACCACATGGACTGGTACTGGCTGTTCTGGATTTTCCTGCCGCTCGGCGTGGTCGCGTTCGCCCTCATTCTGGCGCTGTTCCCGAAAACGGCGCGGCGCGAGTCCGAGACGATCGACTACCTCGGCTCGCTGTTCCTCAGCCTGACGATCGTCGCCATCCTGCTCGGATTCTCCTGGGCCGGCACGCGCTATGCCTGGGATTCGCCGGAAATCATCGGGTTGTTTTCGGCTGCGGTCGTGCTCGGCATCATATTCGTATGGGTGGAAACGAAGGCGAAAAGTCCCGTGCTGCCGCTCTCGCTGTTCCGCAACGACATCGTCACGATTTCGAACGTCATCGGCTTCCTGATGAACGCGGGCATGATGGGTGCGCTCATCTACATTTCGTTCTTCGTGCAGGGCGTCGAGGGCATCTCGCCGACGTACGCCGGGTACGTGACGATGCCGATGTCGCTCGCGATGGTCGTCATGAGCACCGTCATCGGCCGGATGATCACGAAGACGGGCAAATACAAGCGGTACGCCCTGCTGGGCATGCCAATCATGGTGGCGGGCATGCTCATGATGGCATATATGAACAGCGTCTGGATGGCGGTGGCCGCGATGATCATTTTCGGCCTCGGGCTCGGCGTCGGCATGCCGGTCTTCTCGCTGACGGTGCAGAACGCGGTCAGCCCGGCCGATCTCGGCGTCGCGACCGCTTCCTCGCAGCTCTTCCGCAATATCGGCGGCACGATCGGCATCGCCGTGCTGGGGACAATCATGTCGACGAGTCTTGCGTCGAATCTGACGGCGAAGATGGCGGAAGCGGGCGCCGCGCAGGCGCAACTGGACGATCAGACAAGGTCGCAGCTCGCCGGATTGATGGATCCGAACATGCTGCTCGACCAGCCGAAGTTGAAAGATGTGATCGCGTCGCTTCCGGCGAACGTCCAGCCGATTGCCGAACAGCTTGTCGCGGCGCTGCGGGACGCGCTGTCGTCGTCGCTCACGGTCGTCTTCCTGTGGGGAACGGCGATCGTCGCCCTGGCCGGCGTGCTGACGGTTTTTCTGCGGGAGATTCCGCTTCGCACATCCAACAGGCTGCACCAGGAAGACGCGGGCACGGAACGTTCCGCGGAGCTTCGACCGGTTCGCTGACGGCGGACGGACCCGGGGCCGGCGGGGGATCTTGCAGGATTCCCGCGCCGGCTTCTTTACTTTGTCGAAGGAAGCGGATACAATTTTCACAAAATCGTTCTTACATCCCGCAGGCAAACAATGGTACAATGACGCTGCGGCAAACCTTGAACGACGGCGCCGGCAGAAGGGCGTCCGAACCAACCGATGACGGAGGTATGAATCATGGCAAGAACCATCAACGTACCCGAAAACCCCGTATCGCATTTCCTGTTCAATGACACCCGCTCGGGCTGGATCTGGCTCGTCGTGCGGCTGTACCTCGGCTGGACCTGGCTCAACGCGGGCTGGCACAAGGTCACCTCGGACAGTTGGGTCGGGGCGAATGCCGGCAAGTCGATCGAAGGTTTCGTCAAGGGCGCGCTCGCCAAGGCGGAGGAAGGCAAGGACGTGACCGGCTGGTACGCGTCGTTCCTCGAGAATGCCGTCCTGCCGAACGCGAAGGTGTTCAGCTACATGGTCGCCTTCGGCGAAGTGCTCGTCGGCCTCGGCCTCATCCTCGGCCTGCTGACCGGCATCGCCGCGTTCTTCGGATCGTTCATGAACGTCAGCTTCCTGTTCGCGGGCACGCTGAGCACGAACCCGTTGCTGTTCATCCTCGCGACCTGGCTCGTGCTGGCCTGGAAAGTGGCCGGCTGGTACGGCCTCGACCGCTGGGCGCTGCCGCTGCTCGGCACGCCGTGGGGCAGGGTCAACCGATAACCTGTCAAGGCATGGCGAAGGCTGCGATGATTCCGATCATCGCAGCCTTTTTTGCGCTTATGGGCGCGGGCGCGGCGCGGCGGGCGGGCCGATCCGCGCGGCGACAAGCCGCTGTTCGTCGGCGTCGAAGCCGTAGAGCGCCAAGACGCGCCGGTCGATCGCTTCGTACAGTTCCAGCCGCCCGGCCGGATCTTCGCAGGCGATCAGCTCGTCCGCAAGCGCGGCGATCCGCTCCTGCTCCTCCGGCGGGCAGGCCGGAAGCGGCAGCGCCTCGATGTGGCGGCGCAGCACCTTGACGGAACCGTGCGCGCGGGTGTGGTAGAACCGGACCGGCCGGGAGTTGAGCGCCGCGAGCACGTATTTCATGCGGTAGCCCGGCGCGCGCGGGATGATGATGTTCGCGCTGTTCAGCGTAAGAAGCTGCCGGTCGTCCCAGGCGAACACGAGGTCCGCGCAGATGAACCGGTAGATCAGCTTCTCCGGGGCGCGGTAGAGCGGCTCGGGCGCCGTCTGCTGGAACCGTTCCGGGGTGAAAAGGATATACCGCCCCGTGTGACGGACGCGGTAAGCGGACACATCGGCGCCCCGCAGCACCGGTTCCCATCCCTCGGGAACGCGCCCGTCCGGGAACTCGCGCACATGGGCGCGGTTGTCGCCGGTGACGATGCCGAGGGCGAAATCGCAGCGGTCTTTCAGATGCCAGACGCCGGGCGCGGTCCGCATCCGCTCGAGTATCGCGTGTTCCGCGCTTGTGGCGCGCACGTTGAAGGCGAAGCCCGGATTGGCCCGGAACCGCCGCTGCGCGATCGGTTCCGCCCGGCCGCCTGCGCGCCCGTCCCGGACGGCGACGGCGTGCCCGTGCCCGGGCGGGCGCTTGCGCAGCGTCAGCGTGACGGCCTGACTGCTTACGCCCGCGAACGGGCTGCCGGCGAGCGTGATGCCGAGCATTTCGGTCTGCTCGGCGATGAGGCGACGCGCTTCGGCGTGCCGGTCGACCGTGAGCAGCGACTCGGGCAGGACGTAGGCGAGCACGCCGCCGTCCCGGAGCATCGCAAGACCCGCCTCGATGAACAGGCCGAACGATTCCGCGCCGAAGACGGCCGCGGTCCGGAACCGGCGCTTGATCAGCTCCGACTCCTCGGGCGGGAACCGGAAGCCCCAGGGCGGGTTGCCGATGACGAGATCGTAAGGGCCGCTTTCCGGAGAGCCCGCGGGTTGCGATGCCGCGTCGCGGAGCGCGTCCCGCCGGAGAATCGGGAATTCGGGAGGCAGACCGCCGCGGCCGTCCGGCTCGGCGAGCAGGGCGAGGTTGAGCCGCGCGAGCAGCACGGCTGTTCCGTCGATGTCGAAGCCCGTCAGCGCGCCGCGCTCCCGCAGGAGCCGGTCGGCTTCGCGGGCGGCCAGTCCGCGGTCCATGAGCCGGCGTTTCAGCGCGAGGCAGACGCGGATCAGGATGTTGCCCGACCCGCAGCACGGGTCGATGACACGCGGCGGCCCGGCATCCTCCGGCCATGCGGCGAGCGCCTCGTCCACGAGCGATTCGACGATCGCCGAAGGCGTGTAGTAGGCGCCGGTGGCCTTGCGCAGGCGCAGGCGGGCGAGCGACAGATGGACGAGGCCGAGCAGGTCGTCGCCTTCCACATACGGAACGGACAGCCGCGCCAGCTCGCGCAGCCGGCGCCGGGCGTCCGCGTCGAGCGGCGGGAGGCCGCGGGCCCGAGCGTCGGCCGGCCGGCCTTCGGATGCGCGGGCGGGTCCGTCCGCCGCGCTCGCCGTGTCCGCTGCGTCTTGCCCGTCCGCCGCGCTCGCCGTGTCCGCCGCGTCGCGCCCGTCCGCCGCGCTCGCCGTGTCCGCCGCGTCGCGCCCGTCCGCCGCGCTCGCCATACCCGCCGCGTCGCGTCCGTCCGCCGCGCTCGCCGTGTCCGCTGCGTCTTGCCCGTCCGCCGCGCTCGCCGTGTCCGCCGCGCTCGCCGTGTCCGCCGCGCCTGCCGTGCCGATTCGCTCCGCTCCGGCGGCAGCGCCGGTCTCTCCGGCCCCGCCGATCCCGCACAGTTCGCGAAGCAGCGGCGCGAAGCCGCCGGCGTCCAGCCGGCCTTCGAGAAACCGCTCGGCCAGACCGGCCTCGCCGGCTTCGGGCGGCGCTTCCAGGTGCCCGCGGCCGATCAGCAGCTTCAGCGCCAGCTCCAGCAGCGCGAGCCGCGGATCAAGCCGGTCCGCGGCGATCTCGGCTGCTTGCCGCGCCAGCCGCTCGTACGCCTTCGTCCGCACATAGCCCGCCGGGACGAACGCGCCGTCCGCCGCCGTCTTGTTGCGCCGGCTCCGGAGCCGCGCCGCGCGGCCCGAATCGAGCGCCTCCTTCAGCGCCTCGACTTCCGCGCGGTCGAAGACGAGCGTCCGGCCGCTCCTGACGCCGCGCAGCCGACCGGCCTTCGCCCAGTTGCGCACCGACGCGATCGAGATGGACAGCATGCGGGCCGCTTCGGCGGCCGTGATCCATTCCTTCATGACGTTACCTCCCGCGGCGGCGATACAGGCCGCGCCGCATCGCTCCTGACGACCCCATTATAGCCGAACCTTCCCGCAATGAAAGCAGGACAGACCAAACTCCGTCCTTCCGCACTGTCCCGAGCCAAATCCATGCCTTGACTGTTTCGTTTTAGCTTCCCCGGGGTAAATAGTTCTGGGGCGATTTCCATCTATCTTGGAAGCGCTTCAATCATTTCTGAATCCAAAAGGAGGCGGTTCATTTCGACATGAGAAGCCAGCTGCAAAGACGCATGGCCTTTTTGCTCGCGCTGCTCCTGCTGATCCCGGGCGGGCTTGCGGCGCCGGCTGCAGCGGCGGAAGACCCCGGAGGCAACGTCGTATGGTTCCAGGACTTCGAAGACGACGACTACACGGGCTGGGAGCGCAAAAGTTGGGGACACGCTTCGGGTCATTTTGAGATCTCCGAGGGCGACGCGTCAAGCGGTTCCAAATTCCTGAAGTTCGGAGGCCGCCAGGATGCGGGCAGCCAGCCGCTTCTCAATTTGACCGCCGTCTTGCAGTCCAATCGCGTCTACGACATCTCGCTCAAATTGAGACTGAGCGAAGGGGCCGGGCAATTCCACATTGCATCCAAGGTGGATTCGCCGATCCTGGGTGATGACATTTACCCCTGGATGGTCGGCAACCAACCCGTCACGGCGGACGGATGGACGACGTTCTCGAGCGGAGCGTTCGCGATCCCGGACGCGACCAGGGAAGTCTTGCTCTGGATCGAGCCGGCCGAGGGAAACACGCTGCTTTCTGATTTGCATATCGACGAAGTGCGGATTGTGGATGTGACTCCTCCGGAGACGGAACCGGGAGAACCGGATCAGAATGTCATCATTCGTGAGGATTTTGAAAGCGGTATCGGAGGTTGGGTGCGCCGATTCGGCGCGGATGGCATCGAGGTGACGGACAAGGACAACCATACGCCGGGCGGCAGGCAGAGCCTGCAGACGACGGTATCCAGTCAATTCGACGGCGCATTGCTCGATGTGCGGGGCAAGCTGGAGCAAGGCCGCCAATACGAGCTGTCCGTATGGGCGAAGATGGCCGAAGGTCAGGCGGCGACGCTGCTCCGGATCAGCGTCCACAACGGACAGAACAGTTACGTCAACGTATCGCCGGATGTGCGGGTCACCAATCAGGGATGGGTGAAACTGAGCGGCGTCTATACGCAGTCCGAGCAACCCGGCGACATTCTGAGCGCCTATGTGGAAGTGGCGGAGAACCCCGGCGGGGCGCGCACCTTCCTGCTCGACGACTTCGAAGTGAAAGTCGTCGGACAGCCCGCGACGCCCGATCCGGACTTGACGCTGCCGTCGCTGAAGGAAGTCTACGAGGATTACTTCCCGATCGGCGGGATCATGAACCCGTGGGACTTCCAGGAAGGCGAGCGGCTGCAGATGCTGAAGAAGCACTACAGTCTGCTGACCGCCGAGAACTTCATGAAGCCGGACTACGCTTACAAGTCCGGAACGCGGGAGTTCGATCTGTCCGGCCAGATCGACCTGGTCGAGCAGGCGCGGGCGAACGGGTTCAAAGTGCACGGGCACGTCCTGGTATGGCATGCGCAGTCTCCGAACTGGCTGCATATGCAGGTGGATGAGAGCGGCAACCCGCTGCGGGATGAGAACGGCAACGTGCTCTATCTCGACCGGGACACGGCGCTGCAGAACCTGAGGACCCATATCCGGACCGTCGTCGAGACGATCGGGGACCGGGTCATCTCCTGGGACGTCGTGAACGAGGCGATGAACGACAATCCGCCGAACCCGACGGATTGGCGGGACTCGCTGCGCAGATCCGGCTGGTATTACGCCATCGGTCCGGACTATCTCTATGAAGCCTTCAAGGCGGCAAGAGAAGTGATCGATGAGCACGGCTGGGACATCGAGCTGTACTACAACGACTACAACGACGACAATCAGAACAAGGCGACGGCCATCGCCGAGATGGTCAAGGAACTGAACGAGCGGTACGCGGAGGAAACGGGCAGCGACAAGAAGCTCGTGGACGGCATCGGGATGCAGGCGCATTACAACCTGAACACGAACCCGGCGAATGTGCGGGCATCAATCGAGCGGATCATCGGGCTGGGCCTGAAAGTCGGCATCACCGAGCTGGACATCATGGCCGGAACGAACGGCGCGCTCTCGGAAGAGCAGGCGATCCGGCAAGGGCAGCTGTATGCCCAACTGTTCCAGCTGTACAAGGAGTATGCCGATCACATCACGCGCGTCACCTTCTGGGGCCTGGATGACGGCACGAGCTGGAGGTCGGCCAACAGCCCGCTGCTGTTCGACAGCCGGTTCCAGGCGAAACCGGCCTACTACGCGGTCATTGATCCCGACAAATTCCTCGAGGATCATCCGCCGGCGTCGCGGGAGGCGCTGCAGGCAACGGCGGCTTACGGCATGCCGGTCATCGACGGCGAGGAGGACGAGGTCTGGAGCAAGGCGGAAGTGTTGCCGATCGCGCGTTATCAGACGGCGCACAACGGCGCCAAGGGCACGGCGCGGGTGCTGTGGGACGAAGACAATCTGTACGTCCTGGTTCACGTCGAGGACACCGAGCTGGACCGCTCGAGCACGGTGGCGCACGAGCAGGACTCCATCGAGGTTTTCGTGGACGAGACGAACAGCAAGGCGGCTTCCTACGGACCGGGCGTCGGGCAATACCGGGTGAACTACGAGAACGAGCCGTCGTTCAATCCGGGCAGCATCTCCGAAGGCTTCGAGTCCGCGGTCGTCGTGAACGGCACGAATTACACGGTTGAAGTGAAGATTCCGTTCAAGACGATCGAGCCGTCGGAGAACCACAAGATCGGCTTCGATGTGCAGATCAACGACGCGCAAGGCGGTTCCCGCCGGAGCGTGGCCAACTGGAACGACCTGACGGGCCAAGGCTGGCAGGACCCGTCCGTCTTCGGCGTCCTGACGCTGGTGTTGGAGTCGCCGCAGCCGGAAGAACCGGGCGGGCCGGAAGAGCCTGGTGAACCGGAAGAACCCGGTCCCGGTCCTGGCCCCGGTCCGGGCTACGCCTATGTACCGATTTCGACTTCGGAACCGACGGTCAATGAAGACGGTTCCATAACGATCAAGCCGACGGTCAGGAATGGCGTGGCGGAAGCGAGCCTCAGCGGCAGCGCGCTGTCGAATTCCCTCGGGAAGACCGAGCCGGACGCAAGCGGCGGCAAGACCGTCGTCGTGGAGATCGAAGCGGCGGACGCGGATACCGTCGAAGTGAAATTGCCGGCGGCAAGCCTGGACGGCAGCGAACCGTTCGTGATCAGACTGAAGACGCCGCTGGGTGAAATCGACATTCCGTCAAATATGCTGGAAGACATCGACACGGAAGACGGGACGGTTGTGCTCTCGATTGCCAAAGTCGATGTCCGGGAACTCGATGAAGCCGTGCGCGACCGGATCGGCGATCGGCCTGCGATCAGCCTGAACGTGCTGGCCGGCGGCAAACCGATCGCCTGGAACAACCCGAATGCGCCGGTCACCGTGTCCATTCCGTATGAGCCGACGGCAGAAGAACGGGCGAATCCGGACCGGATTGTCGTCTGGTACATCGACGGCGAAGGCAACGCGACGGCCGTGCCGAACGGCCGCTACGACACCGCATCCGGCGCCGTGGTGTTCCGCACGACCCACTTCAGCGTCTATGCGGTCGCCTACGCGGACGCGGCGTTCAGCGACATCGCCGGCGTGGCGTGGGCGAAGCGGGCGATTGAGGCGATGGCTTCCCGCGGTCTCATCGCGGGTTCCGGCGAGGGCGTCTTCCGTCCGTTCGATCCGGTCAGCCGAGCCGAATTCGTCGCCATGCTCGTCCGGCTGCTGGAGCTGCAAGGCGGGGATGAGACCGGAGCGGTGTTCACCGACGTGCCCGCGTCGCACGCGCTGCTGGCCGAGCTGGCGAACGCGAAGCGGCTCGGCATCATCCGGGGCGACGCGGACGGCCGGTTCCATCCGGACGCTTTCGTCACCCGCCAGGAGATGATGGTGATGGTCGACCGGGCGCTCGCGGTCGCGGGCAGACCGCTTCCGGCGGGCGGATCGCTCGACGCGTTCAGCGATGCCGACGCCGTGGCCGGCTACGCCGCAAACAGCGTGAAGAAGCTGGTCGCCGCGGGCATCGTGCAGGGCTCGGGCGGCAAGCTCGCACCCGGAAGCGCGCTGACGCGCGCGGAAGCGGCCGTGATCCTGTACCGGATCTGGTCGCGCTGAACCGCAAAAACAACGGGCCGTCCTCCGGGCAGTGTTGCCCGGGAACGGCCCCCTTTTTTGCTCCGTTACTTCTTCACGATCGGAATCCAGATCTCGCAACGATAGTCGGGCGCGGACGAATCGCCGTCCAGATACACTTCGAGTTCCGGTCCGCAGGCATGTTCGTAGTTCGTGGACGGGAACCACTCCTGGAAAATGCGCCGGAAAGTTTCCTGAACGGCCTCCGGCACCGGGCCGACCGCCGTGAACACGGCCCAGATGAGCGCCGGCACCATGCAGCCGGTCCATTCCCCGCCGGCCAGTTCCGGTCCCCCTTCGACGGCGATCATGTACGAGAACTCTTCCTGACCGGGAGCCATGGGCAGGCAGACGCCCATCGCCATTCGTCCCGCGAGCGCTTCGAGGCGCGGGATCCAGCCGTCCGCATAGCCGGAGCTCCAGAACGCCGGAATCTCCCTGAAATTTGCGCCGTCCCGGCACGTCGTGTTCAGCACCCTCCCGACGACCTGGAACGCTTCCCGTTCGACAATCCGGTAATCCATCGCATGAACTCCCTTCAAGGATAATTGGAACGCCATGCGGGGAAAAGCCTTCAGCCGGGCGCCGGGATTGCGGGCTTCGGACGGCGCGATGCCGTGCAGCCTGCGGAACGCCTTGGCAAACGACTCGGGCGAATCGTACCCGTACTTGAGCGCGACATCGACGACCCGGGCCGAAGTCGACGCCAGCTCCTGCGCCGCCAGCGTGAGCCGCCGGCGCCGGATGTACTCCGTCACCGTAAGCCCGGTCACCATATGGAAGAGCCGGTGAAAATGGAACGCCGACGAGTACGCCGCCTTGGCCGCCTCCTCGATGCTCACGCCGTCTTCCAGCCGGCTCTCGATATAATCCAGCGCCCGGTTCATCCGCTCCAGCCATTCCATCCGCATCGTCTCCCGCCATTACCGTATCATGACGATGGTTCAGACCGCCTGTTCAGGATTGCTTTTGTATGACAGATCGACCGGCGGCATGCATGGGCCGCCCGTCTGCTCAGCCGAAGAACGCTTCGAGCTGCTCCTTCACCCGCTCGTTCGAATTCGCGACGACCGTGACATGGCGCGGCTTGCCGAACAGCGCCTGAATCGGCTCGGGATAGACCTGGGAGATGTTCCGGAGCCGGATCGCCTCGTCGAACTTCGCGGGATGGGCGGTCGACAGCGCGATCGTGACTTCGCCTTTGTCCGACCGCTTGTCCGCGGCCGCGACGCCGCAGGCGGTGTGCGGATCGAGCAAATAGCCGTATGCCTCGTAGTAGCGGGCGATCGTGTCGAGGCATTCCTCGTTCGCCACGCTGTACGCGGCGAAATCCCCGCGCACCCGGCGCAGCGCGTCCTCCGGCACCTCGATCCGGCCCTCGTTCCTGAACCGCTCCATCAGCGAGGCGACCGTTCCGGTGTCGCCGTCATACAGGTAGTACAGATAGCGCTCGAAGTTGCTCGCCACCTGGATGTCCATGGACGGGCTGTACGTGCCGCGGAACTCGCCGGGCTGATAGACGCCCGTGGCGACGAACCGGGCGAGGATGTCGTTCTCGTTCGTCGCGAGCACGAGCTTGCCGACCGGCAGCCCCATCCGCTTCGCGAGATAGCCGGCGAAGATGTCGCCGAAGTTGCCGGTCGGCACGCTGAAGTTGACCGGACCGGCATGCCCCTGCTCCGCCAGGCGGAAATATGCGTAGAAATAGTACACCGTCTGCGCGAGAATGCGCGCGATGTTGATCGAGTTGATGGCGCGAAGATGATGCTGCCGCTTGAACGGCACGTCCGCGAACAACTCCTTGATGATGCGCTGGCAGTCGTCGAACGTGCCTTCGACGGCAAGGTTCAGCACGTTGTCGTCCGCGACTGTCGTCATCTGCAGTTCCTGCACCTGGCTGACCTTGCCATGCGGGTGGAGGATGCAGATCTTGATGCCCGCCTTGCCGCGCACCCCTTCGATCGCGGAGGCGCCGGTATCGCCGGACGTCGCGCCGAGGATGTGGATGACCGAGCCGGTCTTCCGCGAGACGTACTCGTACAGATTGCCGAGGAATTGCAGCGCCACGTCCTTGAACGCGAACGTCGGGCCGTGGAACAGCTCGAGCACGTGCAGGTCGTCGCGCAGCTTCACGACCGGCGTGACATGCGGGTCGCGGAACGTCGCGTAGCTCGCGTCGACGAGCCGCTTCAGCTTGTCCCGCGGAATATCTTCCTCCATGAACAGCGCGAGCAGCTCCAGCGCAAGCTCCGGATAGGACAGCTTGCGCCAGGCCGCGAGCGTGTCCGCCGAAAGCTCGGGCAACCGCTCCGGCACGAGCAGCCCGCCGTCGTCCGCCAGCCCCATCAGGATGGCGTCGGTGAATCCGATCGGGGCGACCCCGCCCCGGGTGCTGATGTACTTCATATCAATCTCCTTGTCGCAACAGGTGTGTGAAGCGGCCGCCCGTTCCCGGACCCGCTTCCTTCATGCCCCCTATTGTACATCAGGAAGCCCGTTCCGGTCGACTCCTCGCGATACGCGGGGAGAAGGTCGGCGTAACTGGTGCAAAAATGCACTACATGCGGGCGGTCTGGCGGGTCGGGCGGCAAATGTGGTGCAAAAATGCACCACATGCGGGCGTAAGGCGGCGGTGGGGGCCAAATGTAGTGCAAAAATGCACTACATGCGGATGGTCTAGCGGGTCGGGCGGCAAATGTAGTGCAAAAATGCACCACATTCGGGCGGTCAGGCGGGTCTGGGTCCAAATGTAGTGCAAAAATGCACTACATGTGGGCGCATGGCGGCGGTGGGGGCCAAATGTGGTGCAAAAATGCACTACATGGGGCGTATGGCGGCCGTGGGGGCCAAATGTAGTGCAAAAATACACTACATGCGGATGGTCTGGCGGGGCTGGCGGCAAATGTAGTGCAAAAATGCACTACATGCGGACGGTCTGGCGGGTCGGGCGGCAAATGTGGTGCAACAATGCGCCCCATTCCCGTGGACGAGGGGGAGGGCGCCGGATTGACGGCCTGCCGCCATTTTTTTGCAAGAAATCGATTATCGAAACGGGCGGGCTTGGGGTAAAATATAGAGGGTTATGCAAACGATGGGGAGTGGAAACCATGGCGAACGACGAACTGATTTTGACTCCGGAAGGGTACCGGCAGCTGGAGGAGGAGCTCCGCGAGCTGAAGGGCCCGAAGCGCAAGGCGCTTGCCGAACGGCTCAAGGTCGCGATCAGTTACGGCGATCTCCGCGAGAACAGCGAATATCATTCCGCGAAGGAAGAGCAGGCGTTCATGGAGACCCGGATTCTGCAGCTCGAGCGGATGCTGCGGACCGCCAGGGTGGTCAATCCGGACGAGACGGCCGACGGCACGATCCAGATCGGCTCGACCGTCCTCGTGCACGACCTCGAATTCGACGAGAAGATCGAGTACCGGATCGTCAGCCCGGCCGAGGCGAACGTCAACGAGAACAAGATCTCGTACGAGAGCCCGCTCGGCAAGGAGCTGCTCGGCAAGAAGGCCGGCGACCAGGTGAGTGTGAGCGCGCCGATGGGCGTCATCGAATACAAGGTGCTCGAGGTGAAAAGCTGACCGCCCGTTCCGCCCCGTACGGCGCCATGAACCTCCGGGGTTGCCTGCCCCGTGCTTCGGTATGTTACTATAGAAGCATAACGGGCCGGCAGGCCTGAACAGGAGAATCGGACATGGCCGGAAAGCTTCAGCAATTCAAGGCGGATTTCTTCAAGGCGCTGGCGCACCCGCTGCGAATCCGCATCCTCGAGATTCTCTGCGAAGGCGACCGCAGCGTGAACGAAATCCAGAGCCTCCTGCGCTCGGAAGGCTCGACCGTGTCGCAGCAGCTCGCCGTGCTCCGGAACAAGAATGTCGTGTACGGGGTGAAAGAGGGAACGACGGTCGTTTACTCCCTGCGCGATCCGCTGATCAAGGATCTGCTGCAGGTGGCGAGACAGATCTTCGACAACCATCTGATCGACCAGATCCAGCTGCTTGAAGAGATTCGCAACGAACCGTTGTGAGCGGCAAGTTCGCGCATGGGCGGCCCGGGTTCCGGCGAGGAATCCGGGCCGCTTTGCGTCTTTCGCGCAGGCTGCGGCCTCCTTGCTTCACACGGACAACCCGGATGGAGCGGATGCGGAAATACGGGGATTTGCGCCCATAAATGCCCGAATTCCGGCTTTGACAGGAAAGTGTCGGCGGGAGTAGCATGGATATCGTGTTTTCTATATTTGAATTTTCAAATATTCAGATGGATTGAGAAACAGACAGAAAAGAGGCGCATCCGGGTTGCAACCTTCGGACAGCACAGGCGGATACGGGTGGGAGAAACTCCGCAGGGATCTGATCTCCGGCGTCATCGTCGGCCTGATCGCCATTCCGCTCGGCATGGCGTTCGCGATCGCGTCCGGCGTGAAGCCGGAATACGGACTGTATACGACGGTGGTCGCGGGCATTCTGATCTCGCTGCTGGGCGGTTCGCGCTTCCAGATCGGCGGACCGACCGGCGCCTTCATACCGGTGCTGCTCGCCATCGTGCTGCAGCACGGCTACGAGCGGCTGCTGACCGCCGGCCTGCTGGCCGGCGTCATCCTCGTGATCATGGGACTGCTCCGGGCGGGCACGTTCATCGCGTTCATTCCGAAGGCGGTGACGGTCGGCTTCACGGCGGGCATCGCGGTCATCATTTTCACGGGCCAGATCGGCGGTTTCCTCGGGCTCGAGGGCATGGAGCGGCATGAATTCTTCCTGCAAAATATCGGCGAAGTGCTGGACCATCTGCCTGCCGCCAGCTTCGAGAGCATCGCGGTCGCATCGATCTGCCTCGCGGTGATGCTCATCCTGCCGCGCTTCGCGCCGAAGATTCCGCCGGCGCTGGCGGGCATCGCCGCCGCCACGGCGGCCTCGATGCTGCTGTTCGACGGGCGCGCCGCGACGATCGCCTCGGTCTACGGCGAGATCCCGTCGTCGCTTCCGGCGATCGCGCTGCCGGACCTGTCCTGGGGAACGATCGCGGCCATGCTGCCTTCCGCCCTGTTGATCGCCGCGCTGGGCAGCATCGAGTCGCTTCTGTCGGCCGTCGTCGCCGACGGCATGTCGGGCACGCGGCACAACAGTAACCGCGAGCTGGTCGGCCAGGGCGTCGCGAACATCGTCACGCCGCTGTTCGGCGGCATTCCGGCGACCGGCGCGATCGCCCGCACCGCGGCGAACATCCGGACGGGCGCCGCTTCCCGGATGTCCGGCGTCATCCACGGCGTCGTCGTGCTGCTCGTGCTCGTCCTGCTGGCCCCGCAGGCATCGCAAATTCCGCTGGCGGCCATGGCGCCGGTGCTGATGGTCGTCGCGTGGAACATGAGCGAGCGGAAGGCGTTCATGGAGCTGCTCAAGAAGCGGTCGCCGGAGTCGGTCGTGCTCGTCGCGACGTTTCTGCTGACCGTTTTCGTCAACCTGATCGCCGGCGTCGGCTGCGGCATCGCGCTCGTCATGCTGTACCGGCTGCGCGAGGCGGTCCGGAAGCGCGGCTTCGGCGCGGTGCGTGCGGCGGCGCACGCGGTCGCCCATCCCGGCCTGCTGTTCAAGCGGCGCGGACGCGGATGAACGGTCGGCTGTCGGGCGGTCACGGCCGCAGGATCACCTTGATGCAATGTTGCTTCCGCTGCGCGAAAATCTCATATCCCTGTTTCGCTTCCTCAAGCGGCATCACGTGGGTGACGATGTCGCTCGGATCGAGGCGGCCCTGCTTCATCAGATCGTAGACGACGGGCATATAGTGGACGGGCGGAGCAAGGCCGCCTTTGACCGTAATGTTGCGGATATAGATGTCCCCGAAGGGAAAACTGTTGTATCGCATCCCGTACAGGCCCGTGACCTGGATCACTCCGCCCTTGCGCACCGCCTGCGTGGCGGTGGTGAAGGCGCTGAGCGACCCGCCCTGCATTTTCAGCATCGTCTCCACATATTCGAGGGGCGACATCTTGGCTTCCATGCCGACGCAGTCGATGACGATGTCCGCGCCTCCTCCCGTCATTTCCTTGAGCAGCTTTCCCGTCTCCGTCGGCGATTCGAACTTCACCGTGTCCACCCGGTTCGTCCGCCGCGCGTGATCCAGCCGATAGTCGACCGCGTCGACGGCGATTACCCGCTCCGCTCCCATCAGCCAGCAGATTTTCTGCGTCACCAGTCCGATCGGGCCGCAGCCGAGCACGATGACCGTATCGCCCGGCTTCACGCCGGGGTTCTCCGCGCTCCAGTAGGACGTCGGCAGCACATCGGAGATCATGACGAGCTGCTCGTCGGTCAGCTCGCAGTCGTCCGGAACGCGGAACGGCAGATAGTTGCCGTAGGGCACGCGCAAGTATTCGGCCTGCGCGCCGGGATAGCCTCCGCCCTCGTCGGAGAAGCCGAATACGGCGCCGATCTCGGCGTTCTCGTTCCCGTTGTCGCACTGGCTTTCCAGTCCGTGCCGGCAGTAGAAGCATTCACCGCAACTGACACTGAACGGAATGACGACCCGGTCGCCCTTCTTCACCCGGGTGACCTCCGGGCCGACCTCCTCGACAATGCCGAGCGGTTCGTGGCCGATGACAAAATCCTTCGGCAGGCCCGGAACCATGCCGTGCACGAGATGCAGATCCGATCCGCAGATGCCGCTTGCCGTGAGCCGGACGATGATGTCGTCGGGCCGCTCGATGCGCGGATCGGGGACCTCCTTTACCTCGATGCGGTGCGCGCCCTGGTACGTGACGGCTTTCATGGATGAAAATCTCCTCCGCCTGTGTCGGTTGTCGCATCGTCTGCCGGTAGGTTATCCATTTGCAACCATGTTATACTGGGATGGAGAATCGGATGGAAAGCGGGCGGGAAGGCGAGGGGGCGCGCCGCGTCCCCGGCGGGCGCGGCGCGATGCGGATCGTCAGGCCGGCCAATCCCGGCTTGCGTACCGCCTGATGATCTCGATGACCGTCCGGGCGGACTGCTCCATGACGTCCGCGGACACGTACTCGTAGCGGCCGTGGAAGTTCTCGCCGCCCGTGAACAGGTTCGGCGTCGGCAGCCCCATGTAGGAGAGCTGCGAACCGTCGGTGCCGCCGCGGATCGGCCGGATGACCGGCTCGATGCCGAGGCCGCGCATCGCCTCCTCGGCGATGTCGACGATCTCGCGCACCGGCTCGATTTTGTCCCGCATGTTGTAGTACTGATCCTTCATCTCGATCCGGACGCGGTCTTCGCCGTACACGGCCTGCAATTCGGCGACGGCGTGGGCGATGTACGCTTTCCGGTCTTCGAACTTCTCCCGGTCGAAGTCGCGGATGATGTACACCATCTTCGCGTGTTCGACGTCGCCCTCGAGCGAGATGAGATGATAGAAGCCTTCGCGTCCTTCCGTATGCTCGGGCGCCTCCGCGGCGGGGAGTTTCGCATGGAGCTCCATGGCGATTTTCGTCGCGTGGATCATTTTGCCCTTCGCGGTTCCGGGATGGACGTTCTTGCCGCGGATCGCGATCACCGCCTGGGCGGCGTTGAAGCTCTCGTACTGCAGCTCGCCGAGCGGGCCGCCGTCGACGGTGTAGGCCGCCCACGCCCCGAACTTCGCGACGTCGAAGCGGTGCGGGCCGCGGCCGATCTCCTCGTCGGGCGTGAAGGCGACGCGCACGGCGCCGCGGGGGATGTCCGGGTGATCCGCGAGGTGGCGCAACGCCGTCATGATGATCGCGATGCCGGCCTTGTTGTCCGCGCCGAGCAGCGTCGTGCCGTCGGTCGTGACGAGCGTGTGGCCGCGGTAGTCGTCAAGCTCGGGGAAATCGTCCGGCGACAGCACGATGCCCTGCTCCGCGTTCAGCACGATGTCGCCGCCGTCGTACGATTCGACGATCCGGGGCTTCACGTTCCTGCCGGTGAAGTCGGGGGACGTGTCGAGATGGGCGAGGAAGCCGATGACCGGCACGGGGCGGTCCGTGTTGCCCGGAAGGGTCGCCATGACATAGCCGTTCTCGTCCATCGCCGCGTCGGTCAGGCCGATCTCCCGCAGTTCTTCGACGAGCATGCGGCCGAGCTCGAGCTGGCCGGACGTCGAGGGGCAGGTGTCGCTGGCGGGATCGGATTGCGTGTCCACCTGAACGTAGCGCGCGAGGCGCTCGATGAGCTCTTTTTTCACGTCGGGATCACTCCTGTCAGCGGTGATTATGGGATATTATAGGCATTCGTCCGGACCGGCCGCAACCGGCGGAAGTTTCGGGCTTGCGCGCGGACGGCGGATGCGCGGCGGGTGCTTTTGAGACCAGCCATCAGAATTCGACAGAAATCGACATTGCGAATCTTACGGTTCCCCGGTCCTTCGGTTATAATGGGGAGAGGCGGCAGCCGGTGGGGAGGAACATACTTTGGAGGACAAGGGGACGCGCCGATGGTTCTGGGGCGCCGCTGTGCTCGCGACGTTGCTTGTGTTGTCCGTGGGCACGATCGTCTATCAGAAACAGATGCTGGACGCTACCGAATCATTGAAGCGCGAGGCTGTCGAAACGGTCGCCGGGTGGGCGGACGAATTCGCCGATTGGACGAGAACGCGAATCGCTGAGCTGCGCGTCATGGCGGGCACGGCCGTCGTCCGGTCCGGCGGCGCGGAAGAGGCGCTGGCCTACCTTGCCGAAGAGAGAAAGAGACACCCGGACCATCCGCTGCTCGGGTTGATCGGAAATGACGGCGCAATGGTCTTTCCGGACGGGACTTCGATTCATGTGGCGGCTGCGGGCGCGTTCCAAAGCGAAGACGGCGGGCTGTACGGACCGGTCGCAGGCCCGGACGGCGAAGCCGGGCTTGTGCTGGCGGTTCCCGGCGACGGGGCGGAAGCCGTCGGCAGCTTCATTCCGCTTCGCTGGGTATATGAAACTTTCTATACATATTCTCTGGCGCAGGAGCAGATCGTCTATTTCCTTGCCGGGAATGAAGCGTTCCGGCTGACGGAGGATGGCCCGCCCGCGGAAGATTCCGCCGTGGCCGACCGGGTTGCGGAACGCGTCGGCGAGGAGTCGGGCGTGGTCCGTCTGTCGCGGGGAGAGGGGAACTACCTGATCGTTTTCGGAACGGCGGCGGGGACGCCGTGGCGGCTTGCGGCGGCAGTGCCCGAACGGCTGCTGACGGCTTCCGCGGGCGGCGTCTGGCGGACGGCGGCGGGCTTCGCCATGCTGGAAGCCGCTCTGCTGTTTATGCTGTACATCTCCCAGCAGGTGTTCGCGTCCCGGTTCCGCGATCTGAAAATCCGGTTGGCCCAGATGAGCCACGCGGCACGGCACGATCTGCTGACGGCGCTGCCGAACCGTCTGCATCTCAAGGAGTCGCTCAACGCGCTGATCCGGAGCCATCCGTTCGCCGGCGACAAGCTGATCGGGCTCGTGCTGATCGATCTGGACCGGTTCAAAAACGTCAACGACACGCTCGGTCACAACGCCGGCGACCGGCTGCTGACCGCGGCCTCCGGACAGCTCGGTGGCGCCCTGCGCGAAGGCCAGCGGCTGTACCGGCTGGGCGGGGACGAATTCGTCCTGCTGTTCGAAGGGCTGGAAAGCACCGACGAGGGCATCGCCGAGACGGAGCGGGTGCTCGCCAGCCTGCGCGAACCGATCCGCATCGAAAGCCACGAGTTCATCGTCACGGGAAGCGCGGGCATCAGTTTTTATCCGCTGCACGCGTCGAGCGGCAGCGAGCTGCTGCGCAACGCGGATCTCGCGATGTACAGCGCGAAGAAGCAGGGCGGCAACTGCCTTGTCTGCTACGACCAGTCGATGGTCGAGCAGACGACGCTAGAGGTGAAGATCGAGCAGCAATTGCGCAAGGCGGTGACCGAGGGCGAGCTGTCGCTGGTCTATCAGCCGATCCAGGCGATCGGCAGGGAGAAATACGACCTGTGCGCGGAGGCCCTGCTGCGCTGGCGCTCGAAGGAGCTCGGCCCGGTGCGGCCGGATCTGTTCATTCCGATCGCGGAGAGCACCGGCCTTATCGTCGAGATCGGCGAGTGGGTGTTGCGCCAGGCGTGCTCCCAGCTCGTGCTGTGGCGGCGGGGCGGGCTGCCGATCAACCGCGTGTCCGTCAATCTGTCCGCGATCCAGCTCGAGCAGCCGGGTTTCGTCGACAAGGTGAAGTCGATTCTGGCCGAGACGGGCTGCGAGCCGAACGGCCTGATGCTGGAGCTGACCGAGAGCTCGGTCATCAGCCGGATGGACATCATCGTGAAGACGCTGGGCGAATTGTCGGAGCTCGGCATCCTGATCGCGCTGGACGATTTCGGCATCGGGTACTCGTCGCTCTCGGTGCTGAACCAGTTGGACATCGACGTATTGAAAATCGACCGGTCCTTCATCGCGCGCATCCATGACGGAAGCAAGGACCGGGCGCTCGTAAAGGTCATCCTGTCGATCGCGGGGCTGCTCGGCATCGACTCGATCGCCGAGGGCGTCGAGACCGAGGAGCAGCTCGAGATGCTGCGGGACATGCAATGCACGCACGCCCAGGGGTATCTGCTCAGCAAGCCGCTGGAGCGGGCGGAGTTCGAGCGTTACGCCATCAGCTATTGCAAGCCGGGGCTGACGTAGAAAGGGGATGCAGCGGCAATGACAGCGGCGGCAAAACCGGACATCCTGATCATGACGGCGGTGGAGGCGGAGCGGGACGCCGTGCTGCGCGGCCTCGCGGGCTGCGCGCGGGCAGAGGTGCGGCTGGCCGGCGTCGGCCCGGCGTCGGCGGCCGCGCGGACCGCGCTCGCGCTGGCGGAAGGCGGATGGCGCCTGGTCGTCAGCGCCGGCATCGGCGGCGGATTTGCCGGCACAGCGGGCGTCGGCGAGCTCGTGCTGGCCGATCTGATCGCGGCCGCCGATCTGGGCGTCGAGACGCCCGACGGCTTCCTGCCGGTGGACGAGCTCGGCTTCGGCGCGTCGCGCGTCGCGGCCGACCCGGACTGGTCGGATCGGCTCGCGCGGCGGATCGAAGCGGCGGGCTTGCCGCTGCGCCGAGGTCCGGTGCTGACCGTCTCGACCGCGACGGGAACGGCCGCCACGGCGGCCGAGCGGGCGCGCCGCGTGCCCGGCGCCGCCGCCGAAGCGATGGAGGGCTTCGGCGTGGCGGCCGCCGCCGCGTGCGCGGGCGTGCCGGTCGTCGAGCTGCGCGCGATCTCGAACGCGGTCGGCCCGCGCGACCGCGCCGCGTGGCGCATTCCCGAAGCGCTGGCCGCACTTGAGGCGGCGTTCGCCGCCGTGAAGGAGGATTTCGAGACCTGATGGACAAGCTGCGCATCGCGTACTCGCCGTGCCCGAATGACACCTTCGTCTTTCACGCGCTGGCGCACGGCCTCGTTCCGGGGGCGCCGGAACTGGACGTGACCTACGCCGACGTCGACAAGACGAACCATTACGCGGCCGGGTCCGAAGATTTCGACGTGCTGAAGATTTCGTACGCCGCCCTGCCCTGGGCGCTCGACCGCTACGCCCTGCTGCCGTGCGGCGGCGCGCTCGGCCGCGGCTGCGGCCCGCTCGTGCTGACGGCGCGTCCGGCCGGTCCGGAAGCGCTCGCGGGCAGGCGCGTGGCCGTGCCGAGCGACCGGTCGACGGCGTACCTGCTGTTCCGGCTGTGGGCGGCCCGGCACGTGCCGGGCGGCGTCGGCGAGATCGTCGTCATGCCGTTCCACCGCATCATGCCCGCCGTTCGGGACGGCGAGATCGACGCCGGTCTCGTCATCCACGAGGCGCGGTTCACCTATCACGAATACGGCCTGTCCCTCGTCGAGGACATGGGCCGCTGGTGGGAGGAGGACACCGGCCTGCCGATTCCGCTCGGCGCCATCGTGGCGCGGCGTTCGCTCGACCGGGAGCGGATCGCGGCGTGGATTCGCGCCTCCGTCGAATACGCCTGGGCGCACCCGGAGGCGTCGCGCGACTATGTCATGCGCCACGCGCAGGAGATGAAGCCCGAGGTGGCGCAGGCGCATATCGATCTGTACGTCAACCGGTACACCGCCGATCTCGGCGAAGAAGGCCGCGCGGCGGTCGAAGCGCTGCTCGGCCGGGCCGTCCGCGAAGGGCTCGTGCCGGAGTTCGATCTGGCGCTGCTGCGCTGAGGGGTCCCGGCCTCCATTCGCATTACCGCGCGGGCGGATAAACGAAGTTTTTGCGGTTATTTTGTCGAAAACGGCTCTTCCTTTTGAAATAGACGCAGTTTTTGCGTCTATTTCGCTGTAATCGCGGAAAATCGGCTGTTCTGGAGGGAATAACGGAAGAAATTTCTTCTATTCGGGAGCCGGCGGCCCGTTTGGACGAAATAGAAGCAAAAATTGCTTCTATTTCCGGATGGGACGCCGGGAAACGCGGGGCCGGGCCGCGAGAGGCGACCGGATGCGGGCCGTGTGGGAAGTCTGAGGCCCGGGTCGCGGCGAACGACCGAACACGGGCCGCAAGGGACCGCCCGGGGCCGGGCACACAGGGCGCCCGCGGGCTGCCCGCCTCAGGCCGCGTTCGCGCGCCCGATCGGCAGCATCCGCACCAGCGCGGCCCCGGCGGCCTGCATGCCGGTCTTCACGATGAGCTGGCCGAGGATCGCGCCGCCGACCGCCTCCCACGGCAGGATGCCGGCGCCGAGCGGCGACAGGCCGATCAGCACGAACAGCACGCTGTCGATGACGCCGCCGGCGAAGCCGCTGTACAGCACGCGCCAGGCCATCGGCAGCCGGAGCCGCGTATAGATCTCCGTATCCGTCGACTCGGACACGAGGAACGTCACGGCCGACGCGGCCGTAATCCAGAGCGTGTCGCCGAGCAGCCACGAAGTGACGGCGGAGAGCAGCATCGCGGCGCCGATCGCGATGTACGTCCGCCGCCGTCCGACCGTCTGTTGCACGAAGTCGCGCAGAATGAACGTCGCGCCGATGAACACCGAGCCCGCCGGCACGAGGAACGCGCCGAACGCAAGCGGCGCGAAGCGCGCGGTGACGACGTTCGCGGCGATGATGGACGCCAGATACAGAAGAACAATTCCGGTTCGCATCACGTGTCCTCCAATCGGATCAGCGGTTGTCCACTTTCTCGGGATACAGATCGTGGTTCAGCAGCCGGTGTTCCGCCATCGCCTCGTATTTTGTCCCCGGCTTGCCCCAGTTGCAGTACGGATCGATCGAGATGCCCCCGCGCGGCGTGAACTTGCCCCACACCTCGATGTACTTCGGATCCATCGCCGCGATCAGGTCGTTCATGATGATGTTCACGCAGTCCTCGTGGAAGTCGCCGTGGTTGCGGAAGCTGAACAGATACAGCTTCAGCGACTTGCTCTCCACGAGCCGCCTGTCCGGAATGTACGAGATGTAGATCGTCGCGAAGTCCGGCTGTCCCGTCATCGGGCACAGGCTCGTGAATTCCGGACAATTGAACTTGACAAAATAATCCCGCCCCGGATGCTTGTTCTCGAACGTCTCGAGCAGCGTCGGATCGTAGGTGTATGCGTACGTCGTGCCCCGGCTGCCGAGATGCGTGAGCCCCTTCAGTTCCTCCTGTCCTCTTCCGGCCATAAAAAAATCTCCTTTCGCGTAAGATGCTGCAGCGAAACGAGATTCGGCGAACCGTATCCATGCCAAACACAAAATGAACGATTGCGACGGAAGGCAAATCGTTCAGCCTTAGTTTTTTATAGAGGGAGTTCGCGAACCTCTCCCGGACGGCGCGAGAGGCCGAATCCGGATTTTCCTATGCAGTTGACTCCGTCAGTATAACACAAGCGTCGTCCGGTCGCCATTCCGGAACCGCTGGCAACGATTCACACGGGTAATTTGCGGCCCGGCGGGGAAGTTAAGCGCGAAAGGAGGCGGCGGACATGGCGAGACGAAGCAGGAGACGACCCGTCGTGCCCGGCGCGGCGCCCGCGCTGGACGCGCTGAAGGCGGAAGTGATGCGGCGCGAAGGCTATGCGGTCAACCCGGCCCGGCCGGACGACGTGAAGTACGAAATCGCGAGGTCGATCGGCGTGCCGCTCCGGCCCGGGAACGGCGGCGAGCTGCGCACCGACCAGGCGGGCGCGATCGGCGGACGGATCGGCGGCCCGATGGTGCGCGAAATGATTCGCATGGCGCAGGAACGGCTGTCCGGAAAAACGTGATGCAACGGGCGGTCCATGATCGGAGCTCCGCCGCTCGCCCGGCGGTTCCGCGCATGGGTCGTTTTTTTATTATCATCAAAGAAAATATACTTGACTAAAAAGATTAACCCAAGTTAATCTAAAGACAAAGGTAAAATCATATACGGAGGTATAGTTGGCATGAGCAACGAACAACAATACCAGGAGGTCAAACGGAGAGTCCGGCGAATCGCCGAATTCTATCAGCATCTCGGCGTCTACATCGTCGTCAACCTCGGCCTGGCCGCGATCAACCTGATCTCGAGCCCGGAGGACATCTGGTTCGTCTACCCGCTGATCGGCTGGGGAATCGGCGTGGCGGCGCATGGCCTGAAAGTGTTCATGACGGACGGCTGGAGCCGCTCGTGGGAAGAGCGCAAAATCCGCGAACTGATGGAGAGGGAGAGCGGGATCGGCTGATGGAGAGCAGGAAGCTGCCGCTCAGGGAGATCAAGAAGGCAAGGTCGAAAATCGCAATCTTCAAGGCCGCTCTCGAAATGCTCGGAACGATGTCGTTCAGGCAGCTCAAGGTGGAAGACCTGTGCGCGAAGGCGGAAGTTTCGAAGGTCACCTTTTTCAAGTTTTTCCCGACGAAGGAAGATCTGCTGATCTACTTCATGCGGCTGTGGCTTGCGAACCGTCTGATCGAGTTCCGGCTTGAGCCGAAACGGGGCGTCGCGGCGATCCGCCATCTGTTCCGAAGCGTGGCGGAGGCGGGCGCCGGCAAGCAGCCGGGAATCATGCTGAGCCTGATCGGATATTTGTCCGAAGTGAGCATGCACCCCGACATGCCCGTGCTCAGCGAGGCGGAGATCCAGCTCCTGTTTCCGGGCCGGGAAGCGCTGGTGGACGCGGAAGCGCCCGAACTTGGCGCGCTGTTTCGCCGGTTCATCGAGGAGGCGAAGGAAGACGGGGAGATCTCGGACCGCGTGCCGACGGAGGATCTGGTGAAGGCCCTGTTCACCGTTTTCTACGGCGCCTATCTGACCGCGCACATCTACCGTTCCGATCACATCATGGAGTTCTATGACCTGCATTTGAATATGATATTACCTTACAAGAGGAAGCGTTGAATGATGAGCCTGAGAAAAACGTGGATGAGCGTCATGCTCGGTCTGGCGCTGCTCATTTCCGCCTACGCGATCGTGCAGTTTGTCGTGCTCGATCCGAAGAGCGCCGGGATGGTGCAGCTGCATTTGCTGGATGTCGATTTTCCGTACGAGCGTTGGGTCAATTTCCTGTATCTCCATGCCGTCGGAGGCGCGGTCTCGCTGGCCGTGGGCCCGTTCCTGTTCAGCAGGCGGATCCGGACGAAGGATCTCCGGCTTCATCGCCGGATCGGCAAATTGTACGTCGCCGCGATCGCGGTCGGCGGCGCATCCGGCCTCTATCTGTCGTTCGAAGCGCTCGGCGGATGGGCCAGCCAACTGGGATTCCTCGGCCTCGACATCGCGTGGCTGACCGCCACCTGGTTCGGATACCGGCGAATCCGCCAGAAACGGACGGAAGAGCACCGGGAATGGATGATCCGAAGCTACGCGCTGACGTTCGCGGGCGTGACGCTGCGGTTCTGGGTCGCCGCGCTCGGCATGCTCACCATACCGCTCGAGAACTTTTCGAATTTCGAACTGCTGCTTGACGATTTCAACCGCATGTACCGGATCGACGCCTGGCTGTGCTGGGTGCCCAATCTGCTGGTCGCGGAATGGCTGATCCGGCGCAGGCGGCGCAACAGTCGGAACGAATCGCGGCTTCCGCAGGCCGCCTGACAGGCAAGGCGCACCCGGGGCGCCCCCGTACGGGGGCGCCTTTTCCGGTCCGGGCGCATCCTCCGGTGTCTTATCGGGGCGTTTCATTAATTTTATCAGGGCGGGGCGTACAGTTTGGAGGAGGCGTGTGTTAAAATAGTTTACACGTTCGGGGGTGGGACTATGAAAATGCTGCTGTTGAAGCATTTTTCCTTTGATGACGCGTCAGTTTTATTGACCTGGGCGATGGAACGGCGGTGTGCGGCCGAAGTGATCGAACCGCCGGCCGGGCAGCCGTTCCCGCGGCTTGACAGCTTCGACCTGCTGGTCGTGCTCGGCGGACCGATGAGCGTCACCGAAGAAGACAAGCACCCGTGGCTGACGACGGAGAAAGCGTTCCTGCGGGAAGCGATCCGGAGCGGCAAGCGGGTGCTCGGCATTTGCCTCGGCGCGCAAATGCTGGCGGAGACGCTGGGCGGCCGGGTGTACCGGAACCGGGAGAAAGAGATCGGCTGGCATCCGGTGCGCCGCACGGAAGCTCGTCATCCGCTGCTCGCCGGGCTGCCGGAGATGTTCTGGACGTTCCATTGGCACGGCGACACGTTCGATCTGCCGGAGGGCGCGGTGCATCTGGCCAGCTCGGACGCGTGCCGCAATCAGGCGTTCGCCTGCGGCGACCGGCTGCTCGGACTGCAGTTCCACCTGGAGACGACGCCGGCCTGCATGGCGGCGATGACGGAAGCGTGGGCCGACGAACTGGTGCCGGGGCGCTGGATCGAGTCGGCCGGGGCGATGCTCGCCAAGCAGTCCCGCTGCGCCGATTCCGCGGCCTACCTGCGGAGAATTCTCGACCGGATGCTCGAGGGGCACGCGGAGGAGCGCGCGGCGGTGCAACCGGCGTGAAAAAGGAGCCGGCCCTGGCGGCCGGCTCCGTTGACTCGGGACGTTCGGGGCCGTTCCTTGCGCGCGGCCGGAATCACGTCGGATCGCCGGAGCGCGGCGGCCTCCGCCCCACGAACTCCTCGAGGTCGAGGGCGGCCTTGTTCTGGTTGCATTCGCGGCAAGCGGTCACGCAGTTGAGGGGCGTCGTGTGGCCGCCCTTCGCCCGCGGCACGATGTGGTCGATCGTGTCGCCGTATTTGCCGCAGAAGTAGCAGGTGTAGTTGTCCCGTTGCAAAATATACTCGCGGAACGCCTTGTTGCTGTACAGTCTGCGGATCGTCCGGCGGTTCACGACGACGGCGGCGTATTCGCGGACCAGCGTCACGGCGGTCTCGAGGTCGGTCTCCTGCCGCCAGCGCCGGCCCTTGTCGGTGTGGCCGCGCATCCAGATGACGCCGGACTTGCCCGGGGAGAGGACGGACGGGTCCGGTCCTTCCGGGCGCGGCGGCGGCAGAACCCAGGTCGCCTTCTTGCGCTTGCGCCGGCCGGTCTTCGTCGGCTTCGCGCCTTCGTCCGCCGCGGCGGGCGCCGGTCCCCCGGACTGAAGCTCCGCGCCGGTCGGCCCGCCGGGCCGACCGGCGCCGGGCTGCCCGGAACGGGACGGTTCGGCGGGCCGCCCGGAACGGGACGGTTCGGACGCCGTCCGTTCCGCCGGCGTATCGGGGTCGGCAGCGGCACGGCGCTTGTTCCGCCTGCGTCCGCCGCGTTTGCCGCGGCGTTTTTTGCGTTTGCGCGCCGGGGCGGGAGCGGGTTCCTCCCCGGCGTCCGTCTGCTCCGGGCCGGACGCGGTCGGCTGCGGCTGCGCCGGAACCGCGTTTGTGCCGGGCGCAGGCTCGCCCGACGGCGGCGCGCCCGGGCGGACATCCGGCGCGGCGGGCAGCGGCGCGCGCTTCCGCGCAAGGTCTGCGCCGCCCGCGGCCGGCCCGGCCGCCGGCTTGACCGCCGCGTCGCCGGCGCCCGTCCCGGCGGCTTCGCCCGCCTTCATCCGGCGGCGGCATTCGCGGCACGCGCCGCGCCGCGAGCGCTTCCCGGCGCGCCGCCCGGTCCGCCGCCGGAACTCGCCGAGCGGCCGCTCCTCGCCGCAATGCGCGCATCGCTTGGTCTGCGGCCGGTCCGCCGCCCCATCCTGCTGCAAGCGATCCATGAGCTCTGTTCCTCCGGTCATCTCGGTACAACCCTATTATACGCGATCCCGCGCCCCCTATCGAGAAAAGCCCGGCCGTGTATATGGCCGGGCTTGGCCGGCTCCGGATGCCGGACTATCCGACGAACGCCGACACCGCGAACACGGCGGGCGAGTTCCAGTAGATCGTCACTTCGTTGCCGGCGTAGCTGTCCTGGTGGTCGATGTAGCATTGGGCCGGCGGCTTGCCCTGCAGGCGCCGGCGCATGCATTCGTCATGCAGGCCGGCGTTCGGCCCGCCCGAGACGAAGCCGGGCACCGGATCGTCGACGCCGTCCGCGACGCCCGGCCGATAGTGCGGGTTTCGGTACGCCCGCTCGCCGAAGCCGGTCACGAAGCTGACGCCGAGCACGTTGCGGCCCAGCAGGTAATGGATCTGGTCGAGCGCAGCCGCGCGCCAGGACGCTTCCCCGTGCAGCCGGTGCGCGATCAGGAGCAGCATCGCGTCGTTCATGACGAGCATGTTGCTGCCCCAGACATACTCCTTCCGCTCGAGCGACACCCGGTAGCCCTCGGCGGCGGCGATCGCCGCGATCCGGTCCGCTTCGGCGCGCAAGCCCGCCAGCAGCTCGTCGTACAGCGCGGCGTCGGCCCGTTCCCGGCCGTTCAACAGATAGGCGATCGTGCCGTAGCCGCCGACGTCGGCCCAGCCGAGCGCGAACTTGTCGAACTCCTCCTTCGCCAGCCGCCGGAACGCCTCGTGGAACGCCTCCCCGCCGGTCGCGCGGTACAGTTCGGCCGCCGCCCGGTACCGCTCGTCGCGGTCGCCGCGCCGGTCGCCGTACTCGCCCGTGAACACGTCGGGCGGATTCCGGTACCCGGGCGCGTCCGGATTCCGCTCAAGCCAGTCCCACGCCCGGAGCGCCGCCGCCAGGCAACGGTCGGCGTACGCGGGATCGAACGGCCGGTAGATGCGGGACGCCTGCGCCATGACCGCCGCGAAGTCGGCCGTCGCCGTCGGCGAGACCGGCATGACGTACAGCGCGCCGTCGTCCTCCTCCGCCTTCCGGTTCAGCGGCGGGAAGCGGAGCGTCGTCAGCTTGTGGTGGACGCCGCCCGACGCGCCATCCTGCATCTTCAGCAGAAAATCGAGCTCGTACCGGCACTCGTGCAGCACATCCGGCGCGCGGCCGTCCGTCTCCGGAATCGGCACGGGCCGGCGGAACGCATCGGGATAGCATTCGTACGCGAGCAGCAGGTCGGCGACCGCCTTCGCGCCGGGCACCGTATATTTGCCGTAGTCGCCGGCGTCGTGCCAGCCGCCGCGTCCGTCGATCCGGCGTTCCGGATCATCGTAAACGATGGCGGGCGACAGGTGGCAGGCGCCGTGCGCCCACCGTCCGGCGAACCCCGGATCGAGGTCCATGCCGCAGCGGAAATAGTAGAACGCCTTGAGCAGGCCGCGATGCAACGCGTCGTACGGACGTTCGGACACTTCGAACTCGGCCGAGCGCTCGCCGTCCATCTCGATCCGGTACCGGCCGGGCGCGGAGAGCGCCGTGAAGTCGCCTTGCGCCACGCGGACGCCGCTGTTCGGATCGTCCGCGAGCCCGCCCGTGCGCCCGGTGAAGACGGTCTCGCCGGTCGCGGCGTCGACGACGCGGAATTCCCCCGCCTTCGTGAAGCAGGCGATCTTCGCCGCCCGCGCGGGGTAGCCGATCTGGTTGACGGCGATGGTGCAGATGTCATGGGCCAACATGCGATCGCTCCTTCCCACAGATCCCGAATGCGTGCGATAATGGGGGCAGACGCGGGCAAGTCCAGCGCCCGATTGTCGCTCTCCCAACCGGCGGCCGCCATTTTAAGAAAGCGCGTACATTCCGGTTTTGCTCTGATTATAGGCGGTCAGCGGGTCGGGAAGTATCAGGCGGACAACTTTTATTATCACGGATTCAACCTGATCGGAAAGGAGTCCCGTACGCCATGCCGACGATCGAATTCACCGCGCTTCCGCTTCCCCACTACATCCGCGCGGGCTACAGCGTGGCCGGTCCCGGCCGGAGGCATCCCGAACGTTACGCGATCGGCGAGTTCGACCTGATCGTCGTCGCCCAGGGGTGCCTGTATATCGGGGAGGAAGACCGGCAATACGAAGTGTCGGAAGGCTGCGCCCTCATCCTGCGGCCGGATCTGCACCATTATCCGATCGCCGGATGCACGGAGAAGACGGTCTCGTACTGGCTGCACTTCCATACGGCGGGCTCGTGGCGGATGGCGGACGGCGAAGCGGAAGAGGCCGGGATCGGAGCGGACGACGCGCCGAAGCCGGGCCGGACGTTCCGGATGCAGACGTTCCGGATCCGCGTGCCGCAGTTCAGCCGCCTCGTCCAGCCGGCGAAGATGTACGAGGTGCTGCGGCAGCTCGTCGCGCTCGAGCGCGACTCCCACCTGCACTGGGTGCGCTGGGAGCAGCAGCTCCTGTTCCAGCAGGCGCTGATGATGCTCGCCGCCGGCGCCGACGCCCGCGCGCCGCGCCCGGGGGCCATGGTGGCCGATCAGGCCGCGTCCTGGCTGCGCAAGCACTACCGCGAGCGGATCACGGCGAAGGAGCTCGGCGAGGCGCTCAACTTTCACCCGGTTTACATCGCGCGCTGCATGAAGCGGCAGTTCGGCTGCTCGCCGATGGAGTATCTGCTGCATTACCGGCTCGACCAGGCGAAGCTGCTGTTGCTCCAGACCGATCTGCCGGTCGGCCAGATCGCGCAGGAGGTCGGCTTCCAGCAGGCCGCCTATTTCACCGCGTGCTTCGTGAAGAGCGAAGGCGTGACGCCCCGCGAGTACCGCCGGCGGTTTCTCCAGAATCCCGGCGCGGCGAGGAATTAATCCGGATCATGTCACAACTGGGAGGCGGGCAATGAGATGGAAAAGACGGCATACGTGACGGGCTGCGACCGCGGGCTCGGCCTCGCGCTGGCGAAGGTGCTGCTGGCCGAAGGGTACCGCGTGTTCGCGGGAAGCTTCATGCCGGATTGGCCCGAGCTCGGCGAGCTGGCGGAGCGGGAGCCGAAGCTGCGCGTTCTGCCGCTCGACATCGGCAGCGACACGTCGGTGCGGCGGGCCGCGAACATCGTGAAGGCGGAGACGGACCGCCTCGACATCCTGATCAACAACGCCGCGATTCACCGGGATCGCTCGGAGGACGTGTTCGGCGATCTGTATTTCGACGACATGCTGAACATGTACAACGTCAACACGCTCGGCGCGCTGCGGGTGACGAACTCCGTCATTCACCTGCTCGTGAACGGCGAGGGGAAGCGGCTCGTCAACATCTCGTCCGAGGCCGGAAGCATCGCGGACAACTGGCGGAAGCGCGAGTACGGCTACTGCATGACGAAGGCGGCGCTCAACATGCAGTCGGCGATTCTGCAGAACCACCTGCAAGCGTACGGCATCAAGGTGATGTGCTTCCATCCGGGCTGGGTGCGCTCCTGGATGTCGGGCCGGTTCAACGACAAGGCGACGGTCGAAGCGATCGACGCGGCGAAGGGCATCATCGCGCAGGTGCTCGCGCCGCAGGAGATCGGGCCGCTGCCGTCGTACACGGATTACACGGGCAAGCCGCTGCCGTGGTGACGCGGACGGAGCGGGCCGAATGAGAGGAGGATGCGGCGCATGAAGAACGTCATCGCCCTGGTCGGCGATTATTGGCACGCGGGAGACATGATCCGGGAAGCGCTGGAGAAGGCGGCGGAGGAGGCCGGCGGCATCGCGCTCGCGTTTGCGGAGCACGGGGAGCTCGCGGGGCGGCTGAAGGAGCGGCCGGACGCGGCGGTGCTGTTCAAGCAGAATCCGCTGAACGCGCCGGACGAGCCTTTTGACCCTTGGATGCTGCCCGAAACGGAAGATGCGATCATCGACTATGTGAAGGGCGGCGGCCGTTGGCTGGCCTGGCACACGGGGATGGCCGGCTACGACCGGGACGGCGCCTACACGGACATGCTCCGCGGCCGGTTCCTGCACCATCCGGAGATGAACGACGTGACGTATGTGCGCGCTTCGGACGGGGCGGAGGTGATGACGCTGTTCGACGAGCACTATTTTGTCGAGGTGGACGAGGCGAGGACGAACGTGTTCCTCCGGTCCCGCTCGGCGGCCGGCGAATCGCTCGCCGGCTGGGAGCACGCCTTCGGAGCGGGCAGGGTATGCTGTCTGACGCCCGCCCACGCGCGCGAGGCGCTGCTCGATCCGAAGTTCCGGACCTTCCTCGCGGAGCGGCTGAGACTGCTGCTGGCCTGAGCCGGATGACGGCGCGGTCCGAACATACTTAATAGATCATGCATTCTTGCATGACGCTGGAAAAGCTGGAGCCAAACCGGAGATTTTCGTTGACGGATTAGTAAACGTTTCCTATACTTGAGGTACGCAAGTCCTACTTGTGATTCAAGGCAACCTGCGCGAAAGCGCAAGGACGCAAAGCTAGAGGGGCTAATCGGCGGCGGGAAGCGCCGGTTCCGACGGAAAGTCGGACGGACCTCGGACCGCGCCGGATGCCAGCCAGCTGCCGAACAAGGAAGGAGGTCGCTTGGGATGGAAGCCAGCTCGCGGTTGACATCCGGGCACATGGGCGCGCACCCGGCCGGGGAAAGGAACGGTCAGGCGGCAGCGTCGGGATCGCACGCGCACAGGGAGACGGCGCAAGCCGCCGACGATCCCGAATCGGCTCGCGCCGCGCACGGAGGACAAGCCGGGAAAGCCGGCGCCGCCCCATCGGAACAGGAAGAAGGCGCGAAGGAAACCGGGCGCGCGCGCGGCGCGCATCGCATCGTCATCGCCAGCTACACGAAATTCAAGGGAATCGCCGTCGAAGGGGTGCCGCCCGGAGACGCGGATCCGGGCAGGAAGCCGGCGCCGGTGCCGGCGGCGCAGCTCATCGGCTCCAACCTGGATGTCCGGGTATGAGGCGCGGGCCGGCTGATCGCGCGACCGAGTCAAGCGCCATTGGCAGAAGATGATCATAGGAATTCTAATCCGTTGACAATTCGTTGAACGGCATGATACTGTACGACTTACAGACGACACGACGGCACGGAAAGGAGCTGCGGGCAATGAAGAACGGCAATCGGATGGACCATATCCTCCTTGCGCCATCTGGAGGCCATGTTCATATTGCCCGCGGCCGCTTCATCCCGGCGTCTGCCCGATATCGGGATTCCCGAGATCGGCGTTCCGGCGCATGAGGCGTTGAGAGACGCATGCCGCGGGAAGGGGCGCGGCGTGTACCCATATCGGGATCATTGGGAGCACATCGCGGCTTTTGCGGTGTGCGTTTTGCTTTTTTCGGAGAAGAGAGGAGAGACAGAATGCTGGCGGTGCTTCGCAAACTCGGTTGGTTCTTCAGGCTGGAGCGGAAACGGTATCTCATCGCCCTGCCGCTGCTGTTCGCGAGCGGCCTCGTCGAAGTGGTGCCGCCGATGATGGTCGGCGACGCGATCGACGCCATCTACCAGGGCACGATGACCTGGCGGAGCCTGACGCTCACGCTCGTCACGCTGCTCGTCCTGACGGTCGTCGCCTATATCATATCCTATATCTGGCACTATAATCTGTTCGGCGGCTCGTTCGTCGTGGAGCGGATGCTCCGTTCGCGGCTGATGCGGCATTTTCTGAAAATGACCCCCGCGTTCTTCAACAAAAACCGGACGGGCGACCTGATGGCGCGCGCGACGAACGACCTGAACGCGGTCAGCGTGACGGCCGGCTTCGGCATGCTGACGCTGATGGACTCGACGCTGTGGATGGCGCTCCTGCTTGTCATGATGACCGTGTTCGTCTCGTGGAAGCTGACCATCATGGCGGTGCTGCCGCTGCCGATCATGGCGATTCTCGCGAGCAAATACGGCGGCTGGATCCACGAGCGGTTCATCAAGGCGCAGGACGCGTTCGGCGACATGAACGAGAGCGTGCTCGAGACGATTTCGGGCGTCCGCGTCATCCGCGCGTATGTGCAGGAGCGGGCGGCGGAGCGCCGGTTCGCCGAGGTCACGGAGGACGTCTATCGCAAAAACCTGAGCGTCGTGCGGATCGAAGCGCTGTTCGAGCCGACGGTGCGCATCTTCGTGGGCGCGAGCTACCTGATCGGGCTCGGCTACGGCGCCTGGCTCGTCTTCCACAACGAGCTGACGATCGGCGGGCTCGTCACCTTCAACGTCTATCTCGGGATGCTGATCTGGCCGATGTTCGCGGTCGGCGAGCTGATTAATGTGATGCAGCGCGGCAACGCCTCGCTCGACCGGGTGAACGAGACGCTGAACTACAAGCCGGACGTGCCGGACGTGCCGAACGCGGCGGACGGCAGCGACGCCGCGGACGCGCCGGAGACGCCGGGCGACATCGTGTTCCGGAACGTGACGTTCCGCTACCCGGGATCGCCGGTCGACAACCTGCGGAACGTCTCGCTCACGCTGCCGCGCGGCGGCACGCTGGGCGTCGTCGGCCGGACCGGAGCCGGCAAGACGACGCTGATCCGGCAGCTCCTGCGCGAATACCCGTCGGGCGAAGGCGAGATCACGATCGGCGGCGTGCCGATCGAGCGGATCCCGACCGACCGGCTCAAGTCGTGGTTCGGCTACGTGCCGCAGGAGCAGTTCCTGTTCTCGCGCACGGTGCGGGAGAACATCCTGTTCGCGCGCGACGACGCGGGCGAGGAGGAGCTGTGGCGCGCGATCGAGGCGTCCGCCTTCAAGAAGGATCTGGAATTCCTGCCGGACGGCCTGAACACGCTCGTCGGCGAGCGGGGCGTCGCGCTGTCGGGCGGGCAGAAGCAGCGCGTCGCGATCGCCCGGGCGCTCGTCCGGGATCCGGAGATTCTGATGCTCGACGACGCACTGTCCGCGGTGGACGCGCGGACGGAGGCGGAGATCATCGCGAACATCCGGCGCGAGCGGCAGGGCAAGACGACGATCATCGTCACGCACCGGCTGTCCGCCGTCCAGCACGCGGACTGGATCATCGTGCTCGAAGACGGACGGATCATCGAGGAAGGCACGCATGAGGAGCTTCTGGCGCGCGGCGGCTGGTACAAGGAACAGTACGAAAGGCAGCAGATGGAAGAAGCGGTTGGATCGGAAGCGGGTGATCATGCATGAGCACGGAAGACATTTTCGGGCGGGATCTGGACATCGACCGGGCGTCGGCCGGCAAGGGCGAGACGGTCAGGCGCCTGATCCGGTATGCCCTGCTGTACAAATGGCAGCTGCTCCTGGCCATCGTCATGCTGGCCATATCCGTCGCCACCAACCTGGCCGGCCCGTTCGTGGCGAAGCGGCTGATCGACGTGCATATTTCGGGCATCGAGCAGCCGTGGCATGAAGTGTCCGCGGAGGATGCCCATACGGCCGAATACGGGGGCAAGCTTTACAAACGGTCGGACCATTTCGCTCCCGGCGAGGAGCGGGGCGGAGAAGTCCGCATCCTGCAGATCGGGAGGGAATACTACTTCATTCCGCAGCCGGTCGCGTTCGACGGCGCCCGGACGGTGAACGAAGACGGCACGGTCACGATCGAACAGGGCGGGCAGACGGCCGTCTATCCGGCCGAGCGGATCGGGGCGAAGGAGATCTACCGGTTCTACCGTCCCGAAGTCGACGGCATGCTGCGGCTCTGCCTGTTCTATTTCGGGCTGACGGTGCTGTCGGCGTTCTTCGCTTACGGCCAGCGCTACTGGCTGCAGGCGGCGGCGAACCGGATCATCCTCCGGATGCGCAATGACGTGTTCGCGCAGGTGAACCGGCTCGCGGTCCGCTTCTTCGACAATCTGCCGGCCGGCAAGGTCGTCTCCCGCATCACGAACGACACGGAGGCGATCCGCGAACTGTACGTGACGGTGCTGGCGAACTTTTTCACCGGCGGCGTCAACATGGTCGGCATCCTCGGCGCGATGTTCCTGCTCGACGCGCGGCTCGCGGCGATCTGCCTGATCATCGTGCCGATCCTCGCGCTGTGGATCTGGCTCTACGGCCGGTTCGCGCGGCGCTACAACCGCGTGATCCGCGCGACGCTGAGCGAGATCAACGGCCGGATCAACGAGGCGATCCAGGGGATGGCCGTCATCCGGGCGTTCCGGCGCGAGAAGAAGGTCGAAGAGGAATTCGAGGTCTACAACCACCGGAGCTTCGTCTACAAGAACAAGCTGCTGAATCTGAACTCGCTGACCAGCTGGAATCTGGTCAGCGTCATCCGGAACCTCGCCTACGTGGCCGTGATCTGGTATTTCGGCGCGGAGCGGCTGTCCGGGCCGGAGGCGGTCGTGTCGCTCGGCGTGCTGTACGCGTTCGTCGACTACCTGAACCGGCTGTTCGACCCGATCGTGAATATCGTGAACCAGCTGCCGAACCTGGAGACGGCGCTCGTCTCGGCGGAGCGGGTGTTCGTCCTGCTCGACGAGCCGGGAGAGGACGTGTCGGACGCGCGGATTCCTCGCTACAAGGGCGATGTCGCGTTCCGCGATGTCTGGTTCTCGTACAAGGAAGGCGAACCGGTGCTGAAGGGCGTCTCGTTCGAGGCGAAGCGGGGGCAGACGGTCGCGCTCGTCGGCCATACCGGATCGGGCAAAAGCTCGATCATCAACCTGCTCTTCCGCTTCTATGATCCTGACCGCGGCAGCGTCACGATCGACGGCGTCGACACGCGGGATATCCCGCGCCAGGCGCTCCGGGAGCACATGGGCATCGTGCTGCAGGACCCGTTCCTGTTCACGGGCACGGTCGAGTCGAACATCACGATGGGCGATCCCCGGATCACGCGGGAGGCGGCCGCGCGGGCGCTGGCCGAGGTCGCCGGCGACCGGGTGCTGAAGCACCTGCCGCGCGGCATCGACGAGCCGGTGCTGGAGAAGGGCAGCACGCTGTCGGCCGGCCAGCGCCAGCTCATCTCGTTCGCCCGCGCGCTGGCGTTCGATCCGGCGATCCTCATCCTGGACGAGGCGACGAGCAACATCGACACGGAGACGGAAGCGATCATCCAGGACGCGCTCGAAGTGGTGAAAAAAGGCCGCACGACGTTCATCGTCGCGCACCGGCTGTCCACGATCCGGAACGCCGACCTCATCCTCGTGCTCGACCGCGGCGTCATCGTCGAGCGCGGGGACCACGAATCGCTGATGGCGAAGCGCGGCAAGTATTATCAGATGTATAAGCTGCAGCAGGGCGAGGCGCGGACCGCTGAGACGGCGGCGGGCGCCGGACAATCGACATGAATCCGGATTCGAGGGGAACCCCCCGGGACCGCGTGAAGCGGGACCGGGGGGTTTTGCATTGCCCGGGGATGGATGACAGACCCAAAAAAAGATGGAAGATACCCAAAGACCGTATCCTTATCCGTTGATAGAGTCGGTTCTATAATGGTGATTGCGTTTACATGAAATGTACATTTCAGAAAAATGTGCATTGAAAAGGGAGGAAGAAAAGAAGAAATGAAGAGAACGCTGGCACTGATCACCGCGATCATCATGCTCGCATCGTTGCTTGCGGCGTGCGGAGGGGGCAACAAAAACAACAATTCCGACTCCAGCTCGTCCAGCAGCAGCTCGTCGAGCAGCAGCAGCTCGTCGAGCAGCAGCAGCTCGTCGAGCAGCAGCAGCTCGTCGTCGGGCGGCTCGGGCTCGGGCGAGAAGGTCACGCTCAACCTGTGGTCCTTCACGGACGAAATTCCGAAAATGACCGAGAAGTACAAGCAGCTGTTCCCCGACCGGAACGTCGAGTTCAACTCGACGATCATCTCCACCACGGACAACGCTTACCAACCGGCGCTTGACCAGGCTCTGGCAGCCGGCGGCAAGGACGCTCCGGACCTCTACGCGGCCGAAGCGGCGTTCGTCCTGAAGTACACGCAAGGCGACATGTCCGACTTCGCGGCTTCGTATGCCGACCTCGGTCTGACCGACCAAATGGTGCAAGAAGCCGGCATCGCCGAGTACACGATCGACATCGGCTCGAAGGACGGCGAGCTGAAGGCGCTCGGCTATCAGGCAACCGGCGGCGCGTTCATCTACCGCCGCTCGCTCGCGAAGGACACGTTCGGCACGGACGACCCGAACACCATCAAGAACGAAACCGGTCCGGGCTGGGACAAGTTCTTCGCGGCTGCCGAGAAGCTGAAGCAGAAAGGCTATGCGATCGTCTCCGGCGACGGCGACATCTGGCACGCGATCGAGAACAGCTCCGACAAGGGCTGGATCGTCGACGGCAAGCTGTACATCGACCCGAAACGCGAAGAATTCCTCGACCTGTCGAAGCGTCTGAAGGACAACGGCTACCACAATGACACGCAAGACTGGACGGAAGCCTGGTACGCCGACATGAAGGGCACGGGTCCGAAACCGGTGTTCGGCTTCTTCGGTCCGGCATGGCTCATCAACTACGTCATCGGCCAGCATGCGCCCGACACCGCCGGCGACTGGGCCATCACCGAACCGCCGGTCGGGTTCTTCTGGGGCGGCACCTGGCTGCTCGCCAACAAGAACGTGCTGCAGGACGAAGCGAAGAAGAAGGCGGTCGCCGACTTCATCCACTGGGTGACGCTGGACGCGTCCGAACAAGGCCTGCAATACTTCTGGGCGAACGGCACGATGGTCGACGGCGAGCAAGGCACGAAGGACACGGTCGCATCCTCCGTCGTCATGGCGAAGTCGAACGGCGAACTCGACTTCCTCGGCGGACAAAACATGTTCGACGTGTTCGTGCCGGCCAACAAGTTCGCAACCGGCAAGAACCTGACGCAGTACGACCAGTCGATCAACGACATCTGGCGGGCTCAGGTTCGCGAGTACACCGCCGGCAACAAGAGCCGCGACCAGGCGATTGCCGACTTCAAGAGCACGGTCAAGGACGAACTCGGCATCGACAACTGATAAGGGCGCCATATCGGGGCGGGCGGGCAACCCCCGCCCCCTTTTACATCGTTGGGGGGTGATTGCCTTTGCGCCGGCGAACGATCAGCTATTCCAGGTACGGCTATATCTTCTGCCTTCCCTTTGTATTGGCGTTCCTGGTCTTCTCGCTGTATCCGATCCTCTACACGGCATTCATCGGATTCACCGACATGAAGGGCGTTGTCCCGAAGGAAGTCAACATTCTGGACAACCCGTTTGAGAATTTCCAAAACCTGCTGTTTGAGAACGAGCTGTTTCGCAAATCGCTCGTGAACACCGCCATCATCTGGATTTGCAACTTCATACCCCAGCTGGGGATCGCGCTTCTGCTCACCGCCTGGCTGACGAACAAGCGGCTCAACATCCGGGGGCAAGGCGCGTTCAAAATTCTGTTCTACATGCCCAACGTCATCACGGCAGGTACGATCGCCGTGCTGTTCAGCTCGCTGTTCGCCTATCCGATCGGACCCGTCAACAGCTTGTACCAAATGCTCGGATGGTCGAGCGAGCCGATCAACTTCCTGCTGGACAAGTGGACGGCGCGGGGCATCGTGTCGTTTATCCAGTACTGGATGTGGTACGGCCATACGATGCTGATCCTGATCGCCGGCGTCATGGGCATCAACCCTGCGCTGTATGAAGCCGCGGCCATCGACGGCGCGAACGGCTGGCAGCAGTTCACGAGGATCACGCTGCCGGGCATCCGGACGATCATGCTGTATATCCTGATCACGTCGATGATCGGCGGTCTGCAAATGTTCGACATTCCCCAACTGTTCCAGAGCGGCGGACCGGACAACTCCACCTACACCGCGTCGATGTTCATCTACGCGCAGGCGTTCAAGGGCCAGTATCTGTACAACCGCGCAGCCGCGGCCAGCATGATCCTGTTCCTGATCGCGGCCATCCTGTCGGCGGTGCTGTTCTACATGCTGCGCGACCGCGACGCGGCGCGCGTCAGGAAGGAAGAGAAGCGGATCCGGAAAGCGGCGGCACGGGCACAAGGGGGCGTAACCCATGTATAATGCGACGAAGAAGAACAACACCTTCGCCCTGAAGCTGAACAGGACGTTCGTCTACATCGTCTGCGTATTCCTGGCGCTGATGAGCATCATGCCGTTCTGGATCATGTTCGTCAACGCCACGCGCTCGACGCCGCAGATCCAGGCCGGGTTGTCGCTGCTGCCGTCGGGCTACCTGATGCGCAATCTGGAAGTGCTGCTGGGCAAGAGCTTCGACCCGATCACCGGGTTCATGAACTCGTTCATCATTTCCGCGGGCACGACGCTCTGCGCGGTCTATTTCTCGGCCTTGACCGCGTACGCGCTCGTGGTGTATTACTGGAAATTCCGGCAGCCGTTCTTCACGTTCATCGTGCTGATCATGCTGATTCCGGCCCAGGCCAGCGCGGTCGGCTTCTATCAGTTCATGTATCAGCTCGGCTGGACGAACAACCATCTGCCGCTGATCCTGCCCGCGATCGCGTCGCCGGCCATCGTGTTCTTCATGCGGCAGTATCTGCTCGGCGCGCTGTCGTTCGAAATCGTGGAGTCGGCGCGGGTGGACGGTTCCGGCGAATTCGCGACGTTCAACCGGATCATCCTGCCGATCATGATGCCGGCGGTGGCGACGCAGGCGATCTTCGTCTTCGTCGGCAGCTGGAACAACCTGTTCATGCCGCTCATTCTGCTGACGCAGAAGGAGAAGTATACGCTGCCGATCATGGTCAACCTGCTGAGGGGAGACATCTACAAGACGGAGTACGGATCGATCTATCTCGGTCTTTCGCTTACGGCGATTCCGCTGTTCATTGTGTACTTCCTGCTGTCGCGGTATATTATTGAAGGCGTGGCGCTGGGCAGCGTGAAGGAGTAAGGTCAGCCGGGCTGTCGAAGCAGGGGCTCGACCATCCGCGTCCAGCGGCCGTCCCCGTCGGCGAGCAGCGTGTGCCAGCCGAACGATTGGGCCGCCCGCAGATTGTCCGGGCAGTCGTCGACGAACAGGACGGGCGCGCCGGCCAGATCGGCCAGCGCGCGCCAGAACGCGCCCAGGTCGCTGAGCAGCACGTTGCCGACATCCAGCACCTGGGGTTTCATGGTCATGCTATCATCTCCATTATCCATATCCGTCTTTACCTTGGCCCGATGCGGAGTGACGCGTCGGGCGCTTTTTTCACGGCGCGATCCGTCAGGCACGGGGATCCGGCTCGTCCGGAGCCAGTCCGAGGGCGTCGAGCGCGGACCGCACCCGCGCCTTCAGCGCCGTCTTCGCCGCCGGCTCGAGGAAAGCCGCGTCCGCCGCGTTCAGGACGAGCGCCGCGATCTCCCGCGGCGTCATGCCCAGCTTGTCGTGGAGCAGCAGATACTCCCCCGCGATCGTCGTGCCCGACACCGTCGGGTTGTCGGTGTTCGCCGTCACGATGAGCCCGTCCGCGGCGTAGCGGCGCAGCGGGTAGGCGTCCCAGCCGGACACCGCCCGCGTCTGGATGTTGCTGGTGGGACACATTTCGAGCGGGATCCGGCGCTCCCGGAGCATCCCGAGCACGTCCGGATCTTCCTGCGCGCGGACGCCGTGGCCGATCCGGACGGCGCCGAGCCGCTCGACGGCTTCGCGGATGCTCTCCGGGCCGTCCGCCTCGCCGGCGTGGATCGTGGCTTGCAGCCCGAGCGCGGCGGCCGCCTCGAACACCCGCCGGAAGGCGGACGTCGGCCAGCGCGACTCGTCGCCGGCAAGGTCGACGGCGGCGACGCCTTGCCCGGCGAAGCGTGACGCGGCTTCGATGGTCCGCAGGTTCGTCGCCTCGTCATGGTGGCGCATGCAGATAACGATCGCGCGCGCCGATATGCCGCACTCGGCTTCGCCGCGCGCCAGGCCGCGGGCGACGGCGCGGATCGCGTCGTCCGCGGTCAGACCCTCCCGGGTGTGCAGCATCGGGGCGAAGCGCGCCTCGACATGGACGGCGCCGCTGTCCGCCGACTGCTTCACGCATTCGAAGGCGACGAGTTCGAGCGCTTCCCGGTCCTGCAGGTGGGGAAGGACGAAATCGAACTTCGTCAGATACTCGGTCAGATTCGCGTTGTCGGGCGCGACCCGCATCCAGGGCCGCAGGCGCTCCGGGTCCGTCTCCGGAAGCGCGCGCTTCCGCTCGCGGGCCAGCCGGATCAGCGTTTCCGGCCGGACGCAGCCGTCCAGATGGAGATGGAGATCGATCTTCGGCATGGCGGCAATCTGATCGTGTGCACCGGTCAACGGGGATTCCCCCTTTCGTCATTGGAGCGCGGCGTTTCCGCATGCCGGCGGGCAAGTGGAGACCGCCGGCCGCGCCTGGTTTGTTCATCATCGTAGCCGCGACGCCGGCCGGTGTCAACTTGCATGGAAGCGTTTCAACCATGGACATTCGGGCGCGATTTTCGGATAATGGAATTATCGGTGACAAATTTTTGAAGAGCTGAGGTGTTCAAAATGAAGCTGACCTATTACGGCCACAGCTGTGTTCTGGTCGAGACAAACGGCAAGAAACTCATCTTCGATCCGTTCCTTACCGGCAATCCGTCCGCGCCGATTGCCGCAAACGATATCCAGGCGGACTACGTGCTGCTCACGCACGGGCACAACGATCATGTGGGCGACGCCTTCGAGATCGCGAAGCGCTGCGGCGCGGTCGTCATCGCGCCGAACGAGCTCGCCGTCTATGCCGGTTGGCAAGGCTGCAAGACGCATCCGATGCATATCGGCGGCTCGTGGACGTTCGATTTCGGCAAGGTGAAGCTGACGCCCGCGCTCCACGGCTCGGGCTATCAGCCGGACGGCGAACAAACCTTTATCTACATGGGCATGCCGTCGGGCATGCTGCTGACCGCGGAAGGACGCACGATCTACCATGCGGGAGACACGGCGCTGTTCGGCGACATGAAGATGATCGGGGAGCGGAACACGATCGATCTCGCGTTCCTCCCGATCGGCGACAATTTCACGATGGGGCCCGATGACGCGCTGACGGCCGCGGAATGGCTGCGCGCGAAGCGGGTCGTGCCGATTCACTACAACACGTTCCCGCTTATCGCGCAGGACGGTAAGGCGTTCGCGGAGCGGCTCAACGCCGCCGGCATCGAAGGCCTCCCGCTCGCTCCCGGCGAATCGATTGAACTGTAGGGAGCGGTGTCCCGCGCGATCGGCGGCGCGCAAGCTGAAGGAGGAGGGGTGCGGTTGTGCATCTGCTGCGATACTTGAAACCTTACCGTCTGGCCGCGGCCATCGCCCTCGTCCTGATGCTCGTGGAGCTCGTCGTCGAGCTGTGGCACCCGGTGCTGATGGCCCGCATCATCGACGAGGGCATTCTGGTCCGGGATACCGGCGCGGTGCTCCGGATCGGACTCTGGATGACGCTGCTGGCGCTGCTCGGCTTTGCCGCCGGCATCGTGAACAGCTATTTCGCCGCGCATGTGAGTCAGGGGTTCGCCCATGACGTGCGCGCCGGGATGTACGAGCGGGTGCAGGCTTTCCCCTATGCCGTGTTCAACCGCTTCTCCGCCGCGACGCTGATGACCCGGATGACGAGCGACGTCACCCAGGTGCAGAACGCGGTGTTCATGAGCCTGCGCGTCATGCTGCGGGCGCCGCTCATCATGATCGGCGGCCTCGCCATGGCGCTGACGATCAACGTCCGGCTCGGGCTCATCCTGCTCCTGATCTCGCCCGTGCTGCTCATCGTGCTCGTCTGGATGATGAACCGGGGCTTCAGGCTGTTCCGGGCGGTGCAGGCCCGGCTGGACCGGACGAACGGGCTGCTCCGCGAAAATCTGCTCGGCATGCGGCTCATCAAGGCGATGGTGCGCTACGCCCGCGAGCGGGAACGGTTCACGCAGGCGAACGAGGATCTGATGAACCGCACGATCTCCGCGATCCGGGTCGTCGAGCTGACGGTGCCGGCGCTGCTCATGGTCATGAACGCGAGCATTCTGCTGCTGCTCTGGTTCGGCGGCGCGGAGGTGCGCGGCGGCCGCGCGGAGGTGGGCGAGATCGTCGCCGTCGTCAACTACGCGATGCGCATCATGGCCGCGTTCTCGATGCTGTCCTGGATCGTGACGGGCCTGGCCCGGGCGAAGGCGTCGGCGGGCCGGATCGCGGAGGTGCTGAAGACGGAAGAGCGGGAGACGGCGATCCGCGCGGACGCGCCCGAAGCGGAACGCGGAGCGGCGGCGGGCATCGTCGCGGGGTCCGGCGCGGACGGCGCGAATCGGGATGCGGTCCATGGCGTACGCGCCTTGGAACCGGACGCGGGCGCGGAGATCGCGTTCGAGAACGTCACGTTCCGCTACCCGGGCATGAACGATCCGGCGCTCGAGCGGCTCACGTTCACCATCCGGCCGGGGCAGATGGCGGCCATTCTCGGCGCGACCGGCTCCGGCAAGTCGTCGCTCATCCAGCTCATTCCGCGGCTGTTCGATCCCGACGAGGGCGTTGTCCGGATCGACGGGCGCGATGTGCGCGCCTGCGATCCGGAATGGCTGCGCGCACAGATCGGTTATGCCCCGCAGGAGGCGGTGCTTTTTTCCGGAACGGTGCGGGAGAATCTGCTCTGGGGCAAGGAGGACGCCGGGCGGGAGGAGATCGTGGAGGCGGCGCGGGCCGCGCAGATCCACGAGACGATCATGCGGCTGCCGGAGCAGTACGAGACGGTGCTCGGGCAGAAGGGCGTCAACCTGTCCGGCGGCCAGAAGCAGCGGCTGTCGGTGGCGCGGGCGCTCATCCGCAAACCCCGGGTGCTGCTGCTCGACGACAGCACGAGCGCCCTTGACGCGAAGACGGAAGCGGCGCTGCTCGACGCGCTGAAAGCATACCGGTGCACGATTCTGCTCGTCACGCAGAAGATATCCGCGGCCTTGCGGGCGGATGTGATCCTCATCCTCGAGGACGGGCGGCTTCACGCGTTCGGCACGCACGAGGAGCTGCTGCGGACGTCGCCGCTGTACGCGCGCATCATCCGCTCGCAGCACGGAGAGGAGGCGGCGAGCCATGGCTGACCGGGGCGGCAGACGCGGGCAGCGGCCGAAGCAGTGGATGCCGACCCTGCTCCGCATCTGGTCGTATCTGGCCGCGCACAAGCGGCTGCTCGTCGCCATTTTCTTCATGACGGCGATCAGCTCGACGCTCGGGCTGCTCGGTCCGTATCTCCTGGGCCGGGCGATCGACGATTATTTCGTGCCGGGCGATTACGAAGGGCTGGCCGCGCTGATTCTCGTGCTCGGCGCGGTCTACGTCGCGCAGGGCGCGGCCGGATGGCTGCAGAACTTCTGGATGATCGGCGTCGCGCAGCGCACCGTCGCCAGGCTCCGGTCCGATCTGTTCGACGCGCTCCACCGGCTGCCGATCGCGTACTTCACGAAGCGGCAGCACGGCGAGCTGATGAGCCGCATGACGAGCGACATCGAGAACGTGAGCCAGACGCTGAACAGCTCGTTCATCCAGCTGATCTCCAGCCTGCTCACGTTCGCGGGCATGCTCGGGCTCATGATCTGGCTCAGCCCGATCATGACGCTGATCACGCTGACGATCGTGCCGGTCATGTTCGCGGGCATGCGGTGGATCACAAGCCGCACCGGCCGCTATTTCAAGGAGACGCAGCGCAACACGGGCGCGCTCAACGGCTTCGTCGAGGAGACGCTGTCCGGCCAGCGCATCGTGAAAAGTTTCTCGCGCGAGCGCGCCGTCATTGACGATTTCATGGAGAAGAACGCCCGGCTTCGGGAATCCGCCTACTGGGCCCAGGTCTATTCCGGTTTCATACCGAAGCTGATGAACATGTTGAACAACATGAGCTTCGCCGTCGTCGCCGGCGCGGGCGGGCTGCTCACGCTGAAGGGAATCGTCTCGGTGGGCGTCATCGTGACGTTCGCCGAGTACGCGCGGCAGTTCACCCGCCCGCTGAACGACCTTGCGAACCAGTTCAACACGTTCCTGTCGGCTGTTGCCGGCGCGGAACGCGTGTTCGAGGTGATCGACGAGCAGGAGGAGACGGCGGATGAACGCGGCGCAAGGCCGATCGGCAAGGTCAAGGGGGAGATCGTTTTCGACAATGTCTCATTCGCCTACGAGCCGGGTGTGCCGACGATCGAAGGCGTATCGTTCCGCGCGGGCGCGGGCGAGATGATCGCCCTGGTCGGGCCGACCGGAGCGGGCAAGACGACGATCGTCCAGCTGCTCGCGCGTTTCTATGATCCGGACGGCGGCCGAATCCTGATCGACGGCCGTGACATTCGCGGCATCACGCGCCAGTCGCTCCGGCAATCCATGGGGTTCGTGCCCCAGGACGTCTTCCTGTTCGAGGGAACGATCCGGGAGAACATCCGGTACGGGCGGCTCGACGCGACGGACGAGGAAGTCGAGCGGGCGGCGCGGGAAGCGAACGCGCACCGGTTCATCATGAAGCTGCCGCAAGGCAACGATACGGTGCTGCGGCAGGATGGCAGCGGCATCAGCCAGGGCCAGCGCCAGCTGCTCGCCATCGCGCGCATGATTCTGGCCGATCCGGCGATCCTCGTGCTTGACGAGGCGACGAGCAGCATCGACACGATTACGGAATTGCATATCCAGGAAGCTCTGTATCGGCTGATGGCCGGGCGAACGAGCATCGTCATCGCGCACCGGCTGAACACGGTCCGGCGCGCCGACCGCATACTGGTGCTGGACAGGGGCCGCATCATCGAGCAGGGGACGCATGAGGAATTAATGGCGATTTCCGGCGTCTACAGCAGCCTCGTGCGCAGCGGGCGGCAGGAAGCATTGGCGGGCGCGGAGTGAAAACGGTGGAACTGGAGCGTGCAGCGATGCGGAAACAGAAGCAACCGGATTATGGCTGCCGCATGACGGGCGATCTGTTCGCTCCGCTCATCCGGCAATCGGACGACATCTACGTCAGTCTGCATTCGGACATGACCGTCGAATACATATCGCCTTCGGTCGAGCGCGTGCTCGGATACCGTCCGGAAGAGGTGACGGGCCAGTCGGGCCTGATGTTCATTCTGCCCGAGGATCTGTCCAGGATCGGCATCCATCTTCTGTACGGGGAGCAGGGGGACGATCCGGACGGGAACCCGCGCATCCGGCATGTCGCGGAGGTTTCGGAATCGTATCGCGCGAACCGGGGCGCGCGGGAGATCCGGTTGCGCCATCGGGACGGCCGGTACATCTGGTTCAGGGCGTTCTTCGTCATCGAGCGGGACGAGCAGGGGGCGGTCGAGCGGATCGTCGCCGTCGGCCGCGACATCACGGAACGGAAACGGGCGGAGGAAGAACTGCGGCGCATCAGGGCCAATCTGATGCTCGCCCGGCGCGTTGCGGGTTTCGGCTATTTCGAATGGTGTCCCGAGACGAACGAGCTGTATTTGTCGGACGAAGTTTACGCCGTGTTCGGACGCAAGCGTTCCGAGTTCGAAAGCGACATGGACGCCTTTAACCCAATTGTGCATCCCGAGGACAAGCCGGGTCTGAAAGCGTATTTTCTCGAGCGAACCGGGCGCGGCGCCGGGGATGAAGACCTGAAATACGAATACCGCATCATCGCGCCGGACGGCAGCGTCCGGACCATCCAGGCGTACGCGAAATGGATGGCGGACGGGAGCCGCGGTACATACCTGCTCGGGGGCATCGTGCGGGACGTGACGATCGAGAACCGGACGACGGAGCTGCTGCGCACGTCGGAGAAGCTGAAGATGGCCGGCCAGCTGGCGGCGGGCATCGCCCACGAGATCCGCAACCCGCTGACGTCGCTGAAGGGCTTCTCCAAGCTGCTCCTCAAGGCGACCGGCGAGCAGGCCGAACGGTACTACGAGATCATGGACCAGGAATTCGTCCGGATCGAGATGATCCTCGGCGAGCTGCTTGTGCTGACCAAGCCGCAGCAGGCCTCGGTTTACCAGGACCAGGACGTCCGCCTGATCGTGCACGAGGTCGCCGATCTGCTCAGCAGCCAGGCCATCCTGAACAACGTCATCATCCAGGAGCACACGACGCCGGAACCGTGCGTCGTCCGCTGCGACAAGAACCAGCTGAAGCAGGTGTTCATGAACATTGTAAAGAACGCGATCGAAGCGATGCCGGCCGGCGGTCTGCTGGTGATCTCGATCGAGCGGGACGGTAAGGACGTGCTCGTGCAGATCATCGATCAGGGAGACGGCATTCCGGAAGATCATCTGCGCCGCCTGGGGGAGCCGTTCTTTACGACGAAGGAGAAAGGAACGGGACTCGGGCTCATGATCAGCCACAAAATCATCGAGGAGCACGACGGGCACATCCGCTACGACAGCCGGACAGGCGAAGGAACGACCGTGACGATCCGGTTGCCGCGGTCTTCCGGGGAAAGCGGAAGGTAGCCGGTCGGGGAGCGGCCGCGCCACGGGGAGCGCGGCTTTCTGTTTGCTATCGTGCATCGCCGCGGGCGGGCGCGTCGTTTGACGGGACATTCGGCGGTGTGATATAGTTCTACAGTGAAATGATTCGACAGTCGAACTAATGGCGGAAAACGAACGGCGGGGAGTGGAACATGGAGCGCGGGAACGGCGAGAAACCGCTGGACCGGGACCTGATGGACGCCATCATCCGGAGGTATGAAGAGGCGACGTACCGCATGCATCGGCGCGTGAACGCCATGCTGCGCAGGTGCATCGGCGACGAGGACATCACGCTGGATCAATATCTGGTCATCCGCTATCTGCGCATGAACGGACGGTCGATTTCGTCGGAGCTGGCGGATGTGTTCGGCGTGGCCAAAAGCTCGATCACGGCGATCATGACGCGGCTGTTCGACAAGCGGTTGATCGAACGCGCGCCGGACATGAAGGACCGGCGGGTGATCTATCTGTCGCTGACCGAGGCGGGCCGGAAGCTGGCCGAAGCGGTCGAAGAGCGGATCCGGGAGCAACTGTCGACGATCATGAATCAGTTCAGCCGCGACGAAGCGCTGCAATTTGTACAGACCTACGAGAAACTGGTCGAAAAGCTTGCGGATCTGGAAGGAAGGGGAAGAGCAACCATATGAGACAAATCGTAAAATGGCGCTGGCTGGTGCTCGCGCTGTGGCTGGCCGCGGCGGCGGGCCTCGTGCTCACGTCGCCGAACCTGGCCGAACTGGTGCGGGAGCACGGGCAAATCACGGTGCCGGACGGCTACCCGTCCGTCATCGCCGACGAGATGCTCGCCGATCTCGGCGAAAGCGGAAGCTCGACGGTGCTGGTGTTCCACCGCGAGTCGGGGCTTACGGACGCCGATCTCGAAGCGGTGAAGGGCGGCGTCGAGCGGCTTAAGGACGACAGCGAAGCGCTCGGCGTCGTGTCGGTTACCTCGCCGTTCGACAGCGAGGAGCTCGCGGCGAAGATGCTGTCCGAAGACGGGACGACCGCGCTCGTCCTGCTGGGCGTCGAATTCGACGGCCGGACGGCGGCGGAAGAGCAGGACGCGCTGTACGGAGCGCTGGCGGACGTTGAAGTGGAACACTACATTACCGGCGGGTGGGTCATCGCGGAGGATGTGATCCAGAGCTCCGAGGAAGGCGTGAAGAAGACCGAGCTCATCACGATCGTCTTCATCCTCGTCATCCTGATCGTCGTCTTCCGCTCGGTCGTCGCGCCGCTCATTCCGCTGCTTACCGTCGGGCTCAGCTATCTGGCGGCCCAGGCGGTTGTGGCGTACCTGGCGGAATACGCGGACTTCCCGCTCTCGAACTTCACGCAGATCTTCATGGTCGCGGTCATGTTCGGCATCGGGACGGACTACTGCATCCTGCTGATCAGCCGGTTCAAGGAGGAGCTGGCGAAGGACGGCGACAAGGTCGAAGCGATTCTCCGCACCTACCGGACGGCGGGCAAGACGGTGCTGTTCGCGGGACTCGCGGTGCTCGTCGGCTTCACGTCGATCGGGTTGTCGACGTTCTCGCTGTACCGCTCGGCGGTCGCGGTGGCGGTCGGCGTCGCGGTCATGCTGATCGCGCTCGTGACGATCGTGCCGTTCTTCATGGCGGTGCTCGGCAAGGCGCTGTTCTGGCCGGTCCGGGGCTCGCTCGAGCACAAGGAGAGCCGGCTGTGGGGCGCCGTCGGCTCGTTCGCGCTCAAGCGGCCGCTCGGCGCGCTCGCGATCATCGCCGTGCTGGCCGTGCCGCTGCTCGTCGGCTACAAGAACGCCGTCACGTTCAACCAGCTTGACGAGATCGGCGACCGGTACGGATCGGTGCGCGGGTTCAACATCATCTCCGAGAGCTTCGGTCCCGGCGAGACGCTGCCGACGACGGTCGTATGGCGCAGCGAGACGCCGCTCGACACGCCGGAAGGATTGGCCGCGGTCGAACAGATCTCCCGCCGGCTGCTCGAGACCGACGGCGTGGCCTCGGTGCGCAGCGCGACCCGGCCGACCGGGCAGCCGCTCGAGCAGCTGCAGGTGGTCAGCCAGGTGTCGGAGCTGGACAGCGGGCTCGGACAGGGCGGCGAAGGCCTGAGCAAGATCAGCGACGGGCTCGCGGAAGCGAGCGAGGAGCTTGCGGCGAACGCGCCGCAGCTTGAGGAAGCGGTGGGCGGCGCCAAGCGGCTGGCGCAGGGCACGGAAGAACTGCGCGCCGGCCTCGGGCAGCTCGAAGGCGGTCTGCGCCAGCTCGAGCAGGGGCTGCGCGGCGGCGAAGCGGGCGCCGGCGAGCTGGCGTCCGGCGCCGCGGAAGCGCAGGCGGCCGCGGAACAGCTGGCCGCCGCCGCAAGCGAGCTGCTCGCGGGCTACGAGCAGATCGCCGGCGGTCTGGGGCAGCTGACGGCCGGTTATGACGAGATTGCCCGCCGGCACGGGGAGCTCGCCGACGGACTGGCCGGGCTCGCGGCCGGCATGGACGGCCTCGCCCTCAAGCATCCCGAGCTTGCGGCGGACGAAGATTTCCTGCGCCTGCAGGGCGCGGCGAAGCAATTGCGGGAGGGCGCGGACCAGCTTGGCGCGGCGCTGGCGCAGCTCAACGGGCAGCTCGGCGGGCTCGGCGCCGGCCTTGAGCAGGCGAACGCGGCCTTGAAGCAGGCGGCCGCGGGCCAGCGGGAACTGGCCGGCGGGCTGGCGCAAATCGCGGCGGGCCTGAAGGAGCTGCAGGCCGGCCTTGCGCAGGCCGCCGCCGGACAGGGCGCCATCCTGGAGCGCCTGCCCGAGATGACGGGCGGCGCGGCGCAGCTCGCGGAAGGCCAGGCGCAGCTGGCGGACGGCCTCGCGGAGCTGATCGATCAGCTCGGCCAACTCACCGACGGCCTCGGCCAGTCGGCCGACGGTCTCCAACAGGTGGTGGCCGGGCTTGAGTCGGCGCGGGAATATCTGGGAGGACTGTCGTCGTCGCCCGATCCGCAGCTGGCGGGCTGGTATCTGCCGGCGGAGGCGATCGAGTCGGAGGAGTTCCGGCAGGCGCTCGACATCTACATGAGCGAGGACCGGCGGACGGTGAAGTTCGAGGTTGTGCTCGAGCATCATCCGTACTCCGTCGAGGCGATGGACACGGTCGACCGGCTGTCGGCCGCCGCGCCGGACATGGCGGAAGGCACGCCGCTGGAAGGCGCCGAGGTCGCGGTCGGCGGCATCTCTAGCGTGAACAACGACCTGCGGCATATTACCGAGGACGACTACGCGCGCACGGTCACGCTGATGCTGATCGGCCTGGTGATCATCCTCGTCGTCCTGTTCCGTTCGCTCGTCATGCCGTTCTATCTCGTGCTGTCGCTCATCCTGACCTACTACATGTCGGTGGCGGCGGCGGAGCTGCTGTTCGTGCGGGTGCTCGACATGACGGGCCTCGGCTGGGCGGTGCCGTTCTTCGCCTTCGTCATGCTGCTGGCGCTCGGCACCGACTACAGCATCTTCCTGATGGACCGGTTCCGCGAGTATCGGAATCTGCCGCCTGGCGAAGCGATCCTGAACGCGATGAAGAACATGGGCTCGGTCATCGTGTCGGCGGCGATCATCCTCGGCGGCACGTTCGCGGCGATGCTGCCGGCGGGCGTCATGTCGCTCCTGCACATCGCGACCATCGTGCTGGCCGGACTGTTCCTCTACGCCCTGATCATGCTGCCGCTGTTCATTCCGGTCATGGTCCGGCTGTTCGGGGCGTTCAACTGGTGGCCGTTCATGCGCCGGCGCGACAGCGCCGAAGCGGATGCCGGCCTCGGCGCGTGAGGCGCGCGACCTTCGCATGGCAACGGCAAAACGCCATCCCTTCCGCGGTCAACCCGCGGCGGGGATGGCGTTTTCGCGTTGCGCCGTTTCCGCCGTTCAATAGAGCAGCGAAATGACGAGCAGCTCATACAGGACGAGCGGCAGGATCAGGTTGCTGTAAGGATTGAACATCAGGAACGGATTCCAGAACGCGCGGTATCCCGGCGAGCTCAATTCGAGATACAACACGCAGCCTTCATGATGACGAATGATGCCGTCATAGACGACGCCGTCCAGCGTCTGCACCCGCACCATGCGGCCGGTGTAGGCGTCGCAGAGGTCGCACAGCTTTTTCTTCAGGGACCGCAGCGATTCGACGGCGGACGTATCGGCGCGGTAAATGACCTTCGGTTGCTGATCCATGGCAAATAGATGCCTCCCCAACAGCAGAATTTGCTGTCAGGATATGCATTCGCCCAGATCGTGGTGCAGCGTGCCCGCGAATCGCGGCCCATCGTGCGGCGATTCGCCGCGCGGTTCGCGTTTCGCGCCCGGATCAGCCGTCCGTCCGGTAGACGACCAGAATGGCGGTCCGCTGGTGTTGCGCGCCGTGGGCGCCGGTCTTCGTGTATGAGCCGTAGCAGATGTTGACGACCTGGTCTTCCCGCAGCGTGGCGAGAAAATCGTTCACTTTCTTCACGGCGTGCGAAGATTCGGTGTCGAGGAATTCTTTCACTTGAATCATGCGTCTCACCCCTGTTAAGAAATGTGCGTTCCGGCGGCGGACAGCGGATCAACGGTCGTCGGCGCCGGTGTCGAACGTGAGGGTGCTCCGGACGATCTGCGCCCGGTACCCGCCTTGCGGCGTGCGGATTTCCACCGTATCCCCGACCCGGGCCAGCAGCAGGCTGCGGCCCAACGGCGACAGGCAGGAAATCCGTTTCCGGTCGACGTCGGCCTCGTCCGGAAACACGATCCGCCAGGTCTCGTCCGGCTCGCCGTCCTCGAACCGGATCGTCGCCTCGGAACCGATGAGGACGAGCGATTCCGGATCCCGGACGATGCCGGACAGGATGTCTTCAAGCGCTTGTTCGTAGCGGTTGAGCGTCTCCATCCATTCCCGCTGTTCCGGGTGGGCCGATGACGGCGGCTGGTTGAACCAGCGCGTGCGGTTGTCGCTCAGGCAGGCCAGCTGCCGGCGCAAACCGGTCTCCAACGCTTCGTCCGGCTTCGCTCTATGGTTCATGGAAGATCACGCCCGCCTTTCCGACCGAAAGATTCACCAGGATGGCATAACATTGTCGCATGGTTCATCTCCTCCATTCATGTGAAAACAGACCCCGCCGCGGGGGTCCATCTCTATCATACCACATTCCGATTGTATGCGCATTCACGCGAGATCCGCGCCATCTTTTCGCCGCCCGCCCGGCCTGACGACCGACATAAAACTTCCCCGCCGCGGACATTCTAAGCCTGATTGCCAGTTCGTTCACCGGGGGTGCGTCATGTTCAGAAGATTCAAGCCTTCCGCGCTGGCCTGGTCGGCCGCGGCCGTGCTGCTCGGCGTGTGGACGGGCCTCTCCCTGCCTGGTCCGGCGGCGGAGCGGCCCGTATCGGCGGTCGTGAACGCGCCGGAAGCCGGTAACCCGGAGGAGCCGGCGGTTACCGCGGCTGACCGCGCGTATCATTTCGGCTTCAAGAAGAGCCGAAACGGCCAGCCCGCGTCGATCGATCAGGAGGGGTTCGGACCGCTGCTCGAACGGTACGGCGCGGTGTTCCGGGGCAGTCCGGAAGGCCGCAATCTGTACCTGACCTTCGACAACGGCTACGAGAACGGCTATACGGCGAAAATCCTCGACGTGCTGAAGGAGAAAAAAGTGCCCGCCTGCTTCTTCGTGACGGGCCACTATGTGCGGACCGAGCCCGAGCTGCTGCGGCGCATGGCGAAGGAAGGGCACATCATCGGCAACCATTCGTGGTCGCATCCGGATTTCTCGACGCTGGCGGACGAGAAGATCCGCGAGGAGCTCGAGAAGGTGCGGCGCGAGGTCGCGGACATCACCGGGCAGCGGGAGATGCGGTATCTGCGCCCGCCGAGGGGGATCTTCAGCGAGCGGTCGCTCCGCGTGAGCCAGTCGCTCGGATACACGAACGTGTTCTGGTCGATCGCCTACAAGGACTGGGACACTTCGGCGCAGCGCGGCGCCCGGTACGCGTACGACAGCGTCGTCTCGCAGCTCCACCCGGGCGCCATCATCCTGCTGCACAGCGTGTCGAAGGACAACGCCGAGGCGCTCGCCTCCATCATCGACGAAGCGCGCCGGCAGGGGTACACGTTCCGCAGTCTTGACCACCTGTTGTCGCCGCTGCCCGATCTGCCGCTGTAACCGCTTCTTGCATACCGGACCGACCCGAAGCATAATGGGGAGGATACGAAAATCATGAAAAGAGGCGGAATGCGGCATGAGGTACAGACCACTCGGCAACACCGGCATGAGCGTCAGCGAGATCAGCTTCGGCACGTGGGCGATCGGCGGATCGTGGGGCAAGACGGATGACGCCGAGTCGCTGAACGCGCTGGCCCGGGCGATTGACGCGGGCGTCAATTTTTTCGATACGGCGGATGTCTACGGGGACGGCCACGCGGAGGAGCTGCTCGGCAAGGCGACAAAAGGCAGGGACGATATCCTGATCGCCACGAAGTTCTGCCGCGCCGCGAACATTCACGATCCGGCGGTCTATACGTACGAATCGGTGCGGCGGTTCTGCGAAGCGAGCCTGAAGCGTCTCGGACGCGACCGGATCGACCTGTATCAGGTCCACTGCCCGCCGACGGACATCATCCGCAGCGGGGAAGTGTTCGGGGTTCTCGATCGCTTGCGGGAGGAAGGGCTGATCCGCGAATACGGCGTCAGCGTCGAATCGGTTGAAGAAGGGCTGATCGCGCTGCGGTATCCGAACGTGAAGGCGCTGCAGGTCATTTTCAACGTGTTCCGGCAGAAGCCGGCGGAGGAGCTGTTCCCGAAGGCGCATGCGCAGGGCGTCGGCATTCTCGCCCGGGTGCCGCTCGCGAGCGGTCTGCTCACCGGCAAGTTCACCGAGCAGACGACGTTCGAGCCGGACGATCATCGCCGCTTCAACCGGAACGGCGAAGCGTTCAACGTCGGCGAGACGTTCGCAGGGCTGCCGTTCGAGACGGGCGTCCGGTTGAGCCGGGAACTGGCGTGGATCGGCGAAGGCCGGGGCAGCATGGCGGCCGCCGCGATCCGGTGGATTCTCGACAATCCGCACGTCAGCTGCGTCATTCCCGGCTTCAAGAGCGTCTCCCAGGTCGAGGCGAATCTCGCGGCCGCGGACGCGCCGTCGTTCACGGAAGCGGAGCAGGCGCGGCTGCGCGAGTTCTACGAGCTCAAGGTGCGGGACCATATCCGCGGTCCGTACTGAAACGCCTGCCGGTATGTGAAGGAGCCCCCGTATCGTTCGGGGCGCTCCTGTTTTTATTGCCGCGTCGGCAGTCCAAGTCGTGCATCCCCATCGCTCGGGAACACGGGAAGGGGAGTGTTTTGCGGCGCGTTTCAGAAAGCGGCGGGGAGGGACTCCGGCGGTACGACGGCGCAAAAAAAACGGCAGGCGGCATGCGGGGATCGATCCGCATGCGCCTGCCGGCGGCTGGCGCGTGTCCGCGAACTTTGCGGCGGGCCGCAAGCGGCGGGCGGTCAGGTCTCGAAGGCGACCATTTCGGAGACGGCGTCCGCCAGTGCGCCCGACTCCTCGATGGCTGCGTCCGCCAGTGCGCCCGACTCCTCGATGGCGGCGTCCGCATGGAGTTCCGAAGCCGCGTCCGCCGAATCGTTCGCGGGCTCATTCCGCGCCGCGTCCCGGAACGTGTCCCGCGACAGATCCGGATCCGCGTCCCTCAACGCCTCCCTCGAAAAATCCGGTTCCGCTTCCTGCGACGCATCTTCAGCGCCGTCTTCCGTGCCGTCCGGTTCGTCGTCCGTCATGACGCCCTTCACGGCGTCCCGCACGGCTTCCACGACGGCGTCCACGGCGGATTTGACGACCGTGTCCACGACGGAAGCCGCTCCGGAATCCGGCGCGGCCTCACCGGTCGGCGCGTCATCCGCCTTCGCCGCGGCAGCTTCGTCCGGCTCCGCCGCATCCGACGGCTCCGGCGTCACGGCCAGCGGCGCATCGTCCGGCGAGCGCTCGGGAAGCTGACGGATGTAGCTGTCGGAATACTGGAGCAGGCGGAGGGCCCGCTCGAACGCGTCCCTGGTCACGACGCTCACGTCGTCCGGCACCCCGGAGAGCGGGTAGAGCGTGCCGTCCTCCCACGAATCGCCCGGGATGAACAGCGATCGGCCGGTGATGAGGGTGCCCGAGGGCAGATAGTACCGCTGCGGGATCAGGTTGTCCTGATTGACAAGCAGATTTTGTCCGAAATGGATGTAGCCGTTCAGCGGGATGTCCATCAGCGCCGCGATCGTCGGAAGGATGTCGACCTGGCCGCCGATCCGGCCTTCGAAATGTCTTTCGTAGATGGCGCCGTCCGACAGCATGAGAAGCGGTACGTTGACCATGTCGGCGTAGCCGTACTCGTGCCCGATCAGCTCGGCGAGCAGTTCCAGTTCCCGCCTGTCGAGCGAGTAGATCGGCAGGCCGACGTGGTCGCCGTAGATGACGACCAGGCTGTTCCGCCAGATGCCGCGCGCCTTCAAATCTTCAATGAAGCGGCCGAGCGCCTCGTCCGCGTAGTGCTGCGCCTGCAGGTAGTCGCCGACGAACGTGCCCTTGTATTTGTCGGACAACGCGAGGGTGTTCTTCTCCTCCGGCAGCGTGAACGGATGGTGCGCCGTCATCGAGACGACCTGGGCGTAGAACGGCTTGCCTTCGCGCATCACGCGCTCGAGCTCCCCGGCGGTCTTCCGGTAGAGCACATCGTCGGAGGCGCCGAAGAACACCGCGTCCTCCGTGCCGAAGAACCGGTCGTCGTAGTAGCGGTCCCAGCCGAGCGCGGCGTACAGCTCGGTGCGGTTCCAGAATTCCGCCGTGTTCGTATGGAACGTCATCGTCTCGTAGCCGTGCGACTTGAGCAGCCGCGGCAGGCTCGGCAGGCGGCGGTCCACATAACGCATCGTGGCCGCGCCCTGCGGCGGAACGTAGTACGACGTGTTGACGACGAATTCGGCGTCCGACGTGTTGCCCTGGCCGACCATGTGGTAGAAATCCGGAAAATAGAACCCCTGCTTCACGAGCGCGTTCAGGTTCGGCGTCACTTCCTGCCCGTCCACTTCCAGGCCGATCAGGAAATCCTGCAGCGACTCCATCTGGATGACGATCAGGTTCTTGCCCCGGGCCCAGCCCTGGTACGGCGAGGGGTAGACGTTCCTGATCCCCTTCAGCCGGTTGATCGCGGCCTGGGTGATCTCCGATTTCTCGATCAACTCGAATTCATTGTCCGCGATCAGCGAATAGGCCTCGTAGTTGAGGATGCCCATTTCCGCCGCCTGCACGTGCTCGTTCATGCTCGCCGTATGGGGCAGGATGTTCATGACGCAGATGACGACCGACAGCGCGAAAATGAGCGTCACGACGCCGCGCCGCTCGTTCGGCCGGTTGCAGACGCGCAGCAGCCGGTAGCCGGCTCCCTGCCGCTTTCGCCGGCCGTAGATGAGCAGATAGATGAACACGACGATGTCGCTGAAGATGAACAGGAAGTACGGATCGATGAGCGAGAAGACGCTGTTTTTCACCGCCGTCACCTGGTTGACCTGCTCCAGCGCGTGCCAGGTGGCGATGACGCCGTAGTATTTATAGTACATGATGACCGAGAAGAAGATGCCGGTCAGCGCCAGGTTGACGATCAGGTAGGCGATCAGTTTGCGCTTGGACGCGAACCATTCGATCAGGCAGAAGACCGCCCAGATGAACGGAATTTCGGAAACGAGCGGCGCCCAGAACGGCACATCTTCGAAGATGACGAGCCACGCCAGGTAGCTCTTGAACACCATGATGATTGAAAAAAAGATGAACGGCCGCGAACCGAAAATGCGGTATACTCGGCTTGGCAGAGCCGCTCTCATGCGGATTCCCCCTTGGCAAGACAACAAGCCGGTTACGGGACCGCTTCCGGCTTGCAATTCTGTCTCTCTCTATATAGACGTTCTGGTTCGTGTCAGGGTTGGCTCATTAATTATGCTACGGCGGCAAACCGCTGTCAAAGGCGATCGTCGGGGCTGTCGGCGTCTTGAAGATTAAAATTTCCACAGAATTGGAAAGCAACGGCCCGATGCTCGCGAAAATCAGTCCGGGAGTGGTGGAGAAGTGGATTTGTTCAATCCGGCATGGGGCGTCCTGTTCGGGATCGTCCAGTTCGCGTTGTTTCTGGCGTGCTACCGGCTGTTCGGGCGCACCGGTCTTTACGCCTGGGTCGGCGTCGCGACGGTGCTCGCCAATCTGCAGGTCGTCAAGACGATCGAGATGCTCGGGCTCGTCATGACGCTCGGCAACATTACGTACGCGTCCATCTACATGGCGACCGACCTCCTGAACGAGCGGCACGGCCGGGAGGAGGCGCGGCGCGCGGTATGGTTCGGCTTCTTCTTCCTGTTCGCCTCCACGCTGGTCATGCAGCTTGCGCTCGTGTTCGAGCCGGACGAGTCCGGACTGGAGATGCAGGCGGCGATGGAGACGGTGTTCGGACTCGCGCCCCGGGTGGCGGCGGGCAGCCTGGCCGCCTATCTGATCAGCCAGGTGCTCGACGTGCGGCTGTTCAGCCGGCTGCGGCGGCGTTTCGCGGCGCGCGGGCAGTTCTGGATCCGGATTCTCGGCAGCACGCTCGTCAGCCAGTTCGTCGACACGCTGGTGTTCTGCACGGTCGCGTTTGCCGGGGTCTTCGAGACGGCGGTGTGGATCGACATTCTCGTCACGACGTACCTGATCAAGTTCGTCGTCTCGGGGGCCGGGACGCCGGTGCTCTATATCGCGCGGAGTTTCAGGGATGAGGAAGGCTGGTGGATGCGGAGGAAGGCCGCCGGGAAGGCTGACTAGATCGCTCGCGCGCGCGGCATCCTAACGGGGATGACGGTCAAGGAGGCTTCGGATTGTGCGCGTGTATGAGTGCGCCATCATCGGCGGCGGGATCGCGGGCCTGCAGGCGGCGATCCAGCTCGGACGGTACCGGCACTCGGTCGTCGTCGTGGACGCGGGCGACGGCCGGTCGACGCTGTGCCGGGGGTATCACAATCTGCTCGGCTGGCCCGACGGGGTGAGCGGGGAGGCGCTGCGCCGGGCGGGCCGGGAGCAGGCGCTCAGGTACGGCGTCGCGTTCGTCGACGGCTTCGCGGTCGCGGCGCGGCGGGAGGCGGCGGGCGGCGCGAACGGGAGGTCGACCGGCGCGGAAAAAGGTGCGGCGGAAGCGGGGCTGCGTACGGAGGGGAGCGGCGGTACGGCGGAAGCGGGGCTGCTTACGAAGGGGAGCGGCGGTACGGCGGAAGCGGGACCGCGTACGGAAGGGAGCGGCGGCACGGCGGAAGCGGGGCTGCTTATGGAGGGGAGCGGCGGCACGGTGGAAGCGGGACCGCGTACGGAGGGGAGCGGCGGCACGGTGGAAGCGGGACCGCGTACGGAAGGGAGCGGCGGTACGGCCGAGAAGGGGGTGCGTACGGCCGGGGAAGGCGCTGCGACCGGGGCGGAGCCGCGCGCGGCCGGGAGCGGCGGCACGGCCGAAGCCGGCGGCGAAGGCCTGTTCGTCGTGACGCTGGAGGGCGGCGCGGAGATTCGCGCGCTCCGGCTGCTGATCGCGACCGGCGTGAAGGACCGGATCCCGGACTGGCCGGAGCTGCGGCCGTGCCTCGGCATCACCGCGTTCATCTGCCCGGACTGCGACGGCTGGGAGACGAGCGGACGCCGCACGCTCGTGCTCGGCGCGGGCGACGCGGGCGCAAGTCTCGCCCTGGAGCTTGCGCCGTGGACGCGCGACATCGTCTATGTGAACCACGAGCTCAAGGCCCTCGACCCGGCGGTCGCCGTTCAGCTCCGGGAGGCGGGCATCCCGATGGTCGAGACGCCGGTCAGGCGTCTCCTGGCCGACGACGGGAGGCTGCATGGCGTCCTGCTCGAGGACGGCGCCCTGCTTGAGGCGGAGCGCGCGTTTCTGGGCTTCGGCGGGAACGAGGTGCGCTCGTCGCTCGCGGCCATGCTCGGCGCGCGGCTGTCCTCCAACCGCCATATCGAGGTCGATCCGCGCACGAAGCTGACGAGCGTCCCCCATGTGTGGGCGGCGGGCGACGTGACGGCGCACTCGGAGCAAACCGCGATCGCGATGGGGGACGGCCTCCAGGCGGCGATCTGGATCCACAAGAGCCTGACGCTGCGCGAGCCGCTGCCGGCGGCGCCGCGGAGATAGCGATGGACGAGGCCCCGGCCGAAGGATGCGCCGGGGCTTCTTCGCGGGCGGGAGCGGGGGCCGGCGGAAAATGCGGATGTCGGAAGGGAAACGCGGGGGTCGGGCGGAATTCTTTTCTGCAAGGTGTCGAAAAGGAGGGGCCCGTATGTCCGAACCGGCCCATACGGAACATCATGCGCGTCTCATCCTCCGGCAGCGGGAATTCTTCGCGGGGGGCGCGACGCGGGACCCGGCCTTCCGGCGGGAGGCGCTCCGGCGTCTGAAGCGGGGGCTGCTCGAGCGCGAGCGGGACCTGCTGGCGGCGCTGCGGGCCGATCTCGGCAAACCCGAATCCGAGGCGTATCTGTCCGAGATCGCGCCGGTCGTGATGGAGCTGAACCACGCCATCCGGAACGTGATCCGCTGGTCGAGGCCGAAGCGGGCGAGGACGCCGGTGGCGCTGCTGGGAGCCGGGAGCCGGATTCATCCCGAGCCGTACGGCGTGACGCTGATCATCTCGCCGTGGAACTACCCGGTGCTGCTGACGCTCCGGCCGCTCATCGGCGCGCTGGCCGCTGGCAACTGCGTCGTGGTGAAGCCGTCGGAATGGACCGGGACGGTGTCCGCCGCCCTCGCGCGGCTGATCGCGGAGGTGTTCCCGCCGGAGCACGTCGCCTGTGCGGAAGGCGGCGTCGAGACGAGCGAGGCGCTGCTCGGGCAGCGGTTCGACTATATATTCTTCACCGGGAGTCCGCGGATCGGGAAGATCGTCTATGAGAAGGCGGCGGCGCGGATGACGCCGGTCACGCTGGAGCTCGGCGGCAAAAGCCCGTGCATCGTGGCCGAGGACGCGAATCTCCGCCTCGCCGCGAAGCGGATTGTCTGGGGCAAGCTGATGAACGCCGGCCAGACGTGCGTCGCGCCCGACTATCTCGTCGTCCACCGCCGGGTGAAGGACGCGCTGATCCGCGAGATCGCCGCCCGCGTCGAGGCGGTCTACGGGCCGGACATGCTGCGGCACGAGCGGTATCCGCGGGTCTTGAACGAGACGCATTTCCGGCGGCTGAACGGGTATCTGCGGGACGCGGACATCCTGTACGGCGGGCGGTCCGACGAAGGGACGCTGCGCATCGAGCTGACGCTGCTGGACGAGCCGGATCGGAACGCGCCGGTCATGCAGGAGGAGATTTTCGGGCCGATTCTGCCGGTTACGGTGTACGACGATCTGTCCGACGCGATCGGGAGGATCGCCGACGGGCCCAAGCCGCTCGCGTGCTACGTGTTCACGGAGTCGAAGGAGACGGCGGAGCGCGTCATCCGCGAAGTTTCGTTCGGCGGCGGCTGCGTCAACGACACGGTGATCCACCTGTCGTCGCCCCATCTGCCCTTCGGCGGCGTCGGGGAGAGCGGGATCGGCCGCTACCACGGGCGTGAAACGTTCGAGCTGTTCTCGCACCGGAAGAGCGTTTTGCGGCAGACGACGCGGTTCGATCTGCCGGTGCGTTACGTGACGGGCGGCAGGATGCTGGAATGGCTGAGGAAGTACGTCGCCTGGTTTGGCTGAGGGTTCACGAAAACCGAGGAGGGATCGGATCATGCAGCAACGCATCGAAGGGCCGGGGAACCTGCTGAACGCTGACGGCACGCTGGCGCATCGCGGATACGCGACGCGGCCCGTGCTCACCTACAACCGCGAGAACATCAAGGCGCCGGCGTGGAAGATCAAGGAGTGGGATTTCTACCAGGTGTCGAACGACGATTACTGCGTGCAGCTCACGATCGGGCATGTCTCGTACGCGGGGGAGGTGTCGATTCGCTTTTTCGAGTTTGAAAGCGGTTACCGGGTGGACTTCTCGCACATGCTCCTGCTGCCGTTCGGAAGCTTGAACATGCCGCGGTCGGCCGAAAGCGGCGATCTCGCGTACCGGTCGAAGCAGGTGGAGATGGCGTTCCGGGTGAGGGACGGAGGGCGGAGCCTCTCGGCGAGGACGAAGGGGGACGGGAAGACGCCGCCTTTCGGGATCGAGATCGAGCTGGAGCAGCCGGACGCGGCGGGGATCGTGATGGCCACGCCGTTCGACGAGGACAAGCGGTATTTCTATTACAACCACAAGATCAACTGCATGCCCGCCCGCGGCACGGTGCGGGTCGGCGGGCGCGAGTACCGGTTCGAGCCGGAGAGCGCCTTCGGGCTGCTGGATTGGGGCCGGGGCGTCTGGCCGTACCGGCACGAGTGGTTCTGGGGAAGCGGCAGCGGGTATGTGGACGGCAAGCGGTTCGGCTTCAACATCGGGTACGGGTTCGGCAACACGTCGGCGGCGACGGAGAACATCCTTTTCTATGACGGAACGGCGCACAAGCTGGAGAACGTCTACTTCGACCTGCCCGGAGGGGGGTACATGTCGAAGAAGGTGTTCACGAGCGACGGCGGGCGGTTCGAGATGGAGTTCACGCCGATCTACGACCGGTACACGGAGACGAAGCTGCTCTTCGTGGACACGCGGTGCCACCAGCTGTTCGGCAAGTGGAACGGACGGGCGGTGCTCGACGACGGCACGGTGCTCGAGGTGAAGGATCTGACGGCGTTCGTGGAGCATGCGGTGAACCGGTGGTGAGGGGGGAATCGGATATCATGTTGAAAGGTCAGGGGGCATGACGAAGCTGCGAAAGCTTTGAGCGCCGGGCGAATTCGACATAATGCAAATTTACATTACATTTCAGGGGATTGCGCAAAAATCGGCGAATATCATGCAAATTTGCAGTACATGGGGCGGTTTCGGCGCTTTCGGCCCAAATGTAATGTATTTTTGCAGTACATGAAGCGAGGGCGTATTTTTCGGCCCCGAATGTAATGCATTTTTGCAGTACATGAAGCGGGGCGTATTTTTTGGTCCTGAATGTAATGCATTTTTGCCGTACATGGACCGATGCGACCATTTGTAAGCGCCCCCGTTGACAGATCCACCGTTTCGGGTTATCATCCAAATAAAAATTGGTCCACCCAATTGACCAATTTTTTCGGGGAAGGTTGGAAAGAAACCGGTCATGGCCATCAAGAAAGTCAAATATCAGCGTGTCTATGAGAACGTGATCGAACAGATCAAAGAAATGATCATCGAGGGGAACCTGAAGCCGGGGGATCTGCTGCCGACCGAGCGGGAGCTGGCGCAGGCGTTCGGCATCAGCCGGGGGACCCTGCGCGAAGCGTTTCGCATCCTGGAGCGGGAAAATCTGATCGAGACGAAGCCGGGCGGCGGGCGGTACCTGTCCCGTTCGATCGAATCGGTCGAAGACCAGAACCGGATCATGGACAACATCGAACGCGCGACGATCATCGAGCTGCTCGAGGCGCGCGAGATCTTCGAGACCGGCATCGTCGAGTTGGCCTGCCAGCGGGCGACGGACGAGGACATCGCGGAGATCGTCGCCGCATTCGAACGGTGGGGCGCCGCCGACGAGGAGGACCACACGCGTCCGGACCAGGCGTTTCATCTGTCGATTGCGAAGGCGTCGCACAATGTCGTGCTCGTCAACATCATGGAGCTGCACATGGATCTGCTCCGCCGGACGCTGAGCAAGACGCTGCGTAACGCCGGCCGCCGCGAAGAGGTCTACCTGGAGCACAAGCGGATCGTCGAGGCGATCAAGCGCCGGGACGCCGGGGAGGCGAAGGCCGCGCTGCTGCATCACCTGGCGAAGGTCAAGGAGAACATTCTGGTCAGGCAGTTGGTTTGACGGCCGATTTCTTTTTTGGAAAATTGGACCACCCAGCAGTCCAGCGATATGGGCGGCGGACGGTGAACGGCGGGCCGGACAAGCGACGGGCCGGACAAGTGACGGCTGACGGGGCAAGCGGTCGGTCGGGCGGTGCGCGTGACGCAGACGGCGCAAGCGGTGGCTGCGGTACAAGCGGCTGATCGTATGGCGAAAGCGATGACTGCGGTACAAGCGGCGGGCTGAATGGCGCAAGCGGTGGCGTGCGTCGCAAGGTACAAGCGGCAGGCTGTATGGCGCAAGCGGTGACTGCGGTACAAGCGGCAGGCTGTATGGCGCAAGCGATGACTGCGGTACAAGCGGCGGGCTGAATGGCGCAAGCGGTGGCGTGCGTCGCAAGGTACAAGCGGCAGGCTGTATGGCGCAAGCGGTGACTGCGGTACAAGCGGCTGATCGTATGGCGCAAGCGGTGACTGCGGTACAAGCGGCGGGCCAGGCCGCACAAGGAGCAACGGGTATCGCAAGCGACGGCGGACGCGCGGGCGGGAGGGTCGGCCAATTTCGTCAATAATTGGATCACCCAGCAGTCCAATACAGACAAAATTGGATCACCCAGCAATCCAGAACAGCGCAAAAGCAAGAATCACACGAAAACGAGGGAAGCTTATGAGCCAGGACATCAACATCTTGTCGCCTTGCGGAATGCTCGGATACGGGTTCCCGGAGGAGTCGTTCCGGCGGGGGATGGCGCAGCGGGTGCACGCCGTGGTGGTGGACGCGGGATCGACCGACGGGGGGCCGCACAAGCTGGGGGCCGGCGTCTCGATCGTCAGCCGGCGCGCGTACAAGAAGGATCTCGAGATCATCCTGGGCGCGTGCCTGCCGCGCAAGGTGCCGGTGATCATCGGCTCGGCCGGCGGGTCGGGCGCGAAGCCGCACGTGGAATGGACGCTGGACATCATCGAGGAGATCCTGCGCGAACGGGGAATGTCCGCGAAGATCGCCGTCATCTGGGCGGATTTCGCGCAGGAGCGGGTGCTGGAGGCGCTGCGGCAGGGCAAGATCGTGCCGATGTCGCCGAACATCCCGCTGCTCACGGAGCAGGCGATCCGCGAGACGGCCAGCATCGTCGGCCAGATGGGGCACGAGCCGGTGCTGAAGGCGCTGGAGTCGGGCAGCGAGATCATCGTCTGCGGCCGCGCCTACGACCCGTCGCCGTTCGCCGCCGTAGGGCTGTTCCACGGCAAGGATCCCGGGCTCAGCTACCACCTCGGCAAGATTCTGGAGTGCGGCGCGCTCTGCGCGGAGCCGGCGACGACGAAGGACTGCATCCTCGGCACGATCTCGGACGGCCACTTCACGGTTCGGGCGCTCAGCGACTGCCGCGCGTGCACGCCGATCAGCGTGGCGGCCCACACGTTCTACGAGAAGGACCACCCCTATCTGCTGCACGGTCCGGGGTTCATGCTCGATCTGGAGAGCTGCACGTTCACGGAGCCCGAGCCGGGGGTCGTGCGCGTGAGCGGCAGCCGGTTCATCCCGCGGGACAAAACCTTCATCAAGCTCGAAGGCGCCCGCCTCGCCGCGTACCGCACGTTCGTGATCGCGGGCGTCCGGGATCCGATCCTGCTGCGGAAGCTGGAGGAAGTTGAAAACGCCGTCATCGCGCAGACGAAGCAGTACTATCCGGAGATCGACGAGCGCGATTACGAGATCCGCTTCCGCAACTACGGAATGAACGCGGTGCTCGGCGAGCGCGAGTTCGAGCCGTTCCGGGGCCACGAGGTCGGCGTCCTGTTCGAGGTCGTGGCGAAAACGCAGGAGCTTGCGAGCAGCATCTGCGCGACGCTGCGCTCCACCTTCCTGCACTACGGCTACGAGGGGCGCAAGTCGACGGCGGGCAATCTCGCGTTTCCGTTCGCGCCGAGCGACATCGAGTTCGGGCCGGTGTACGAGTTTTCGGTCTATCACCTGATGGAGTGGCGCGCGGACGATTTTCCGATCGAGTATCGGCAAGGAGGCGTTCGGAATGGCGAAGCTGGGTGACATCGCCCGGGTGCTCCGGAGCAAAAATTCCGGTCCGTTCGAGCTCACGCTGGATTGTCTGTTCGACAATCGCGAATATTATGAACGCCTCAAGCGGTCGAACGCGATCACGAAGGAAGCGATCGCGCGGCTCTACCGGATCCGCGAGGACCAGGTGCATCAGCTCGTGTTCTACGACCAGGCGCTCGGCTTCAAGGTGACGATCGCCCGGGAAGTGTCGTCGGGCTCGGCCGGCGACCGCGACGTCTACGGAGCGCAGCAGCACGCGCCGCTGATGGATCTCGAGGTGGCGCTGGAGGAGGGGTGATCATGAAGGTTCTGAAAAAGCTTCGGCATGACTGGATCCTGTATCTCATGCTCGCCCCGCCCCTCGCGTATTTTGTCATTTTCCACGTGATCCCGATCCTCGGCATGCGGCTCGCGTTCCAGGATTACCGGATCATCGGGGACAACGTGTGGGTCGGAACGAAGCACTTCGAGGTGCTGTTCAGCTCGCCGGCGTTCATGAACGTGCTCCGGAACACCGTGGTCATCAGCGCGATGAAAATGATCTTCGGCTTCCCGGTGCCGATCGTGCTGGCGATCCTGATCAACGAGGTGACGCAGCGGCACTTCCGCAAGTATGTGCAGTCGATCGTCTATCTGCCGCACTTCCTGAACTGGGTCGTCATCGCCGGGATCTGGATCAAGCTGCTCAGTCCGTCCGAAGGCGCGGTCAACCTGATCGCAAACTTCTTCGGGGGACCTTCGATCGACTACATGACGAGCAAGGCCCACATCCGCTGGGTGTTCGTCGCGTCCGAGATCTGGCGCAGCGCGGGCTGGGATTCGATCATCTACCTCGCGGCGATCATGAGCATCAGCCCGTCGCTGTACGAAGCCGCCAAGATCGACGGGGCGACCCGGCTGCAGTCGATGATCCACATCACGCTGCCGCAGATCACAGGCACGATTGTAACCGTCTTCATCCTGAACCTCGGTTTCTTCATGAGCGCCGGGTTCGACCAGGTGTTCAACATGATGAACGATTCGGTCATCAGCGTGGCGGACATCCTCGACACGTACGTCTACCGGATCGGCATCGTGAACGGCCAGTTCGCGTATTCCACGGCGGCCAGCCTGTTCAAGGGCGTCATCGGGATCGTCCTGATCCTCGGCACGCACTTTACGTCCAGGCGCCTGACCGGCAAGGGACTCTGGTAGAAAGGGGGCGAGCGCATGCGAAGATTCGAACCGATGAAGGTGTTCATCCACGTCTTCCTGTTCCTGTGCACGCTCGCGGTGCTGCTGCCGCTCCTCAATCTGCTCGCGGTGTCCCTGACCGATCCGGCCAAGGCCCACCTGATGGACGGGCTGGATCTGTGGCCGAAGCAGTTCTCGCTGTTCACCTACGAGGTGCTGCTCAAGAACTCGCTGATCGCCGGCGGGATTCTGAACCCGGTGTTCATCACGGCGGCGGGCACGCTGCTCAACCTGCTGCTGACGACGATGGCGGCGTACGTGATCGCGCGGAACGATTTCTACGGCAAGGGTCTCGTCGTCCTCTTCCTGATCGTCATCCTGGTGTTCGAGCCCGGCCTCATTCCGGAATATCTGCTCGTGAAGGAGCTCGGGCTGCTCAACACCTACGCGTCGCTCATCCTGTTCAAGGGCATCAACGTGTACTACCTGTTCATCATGATGCGCTATTTCCAGGATGTGCCGAACGAGCTGCTCGAAGCCGCCAGGATCGACGGCGCTGGCCATCTGCGCATCTACGCGCGGATCATGCTGCCGCTGTCGAAGGCCGGCATCGCGACGCTCGGCCTGTTCTACGGCGTGTTCCACTGGAACGAATATTTCCGTTCGATGATCTATATCTCCGACCAGGCCAAATGGCCGCTGCAGGTGGTGCTCCGCCAGTTCGTCATCCGCCAGGACAACACGACGATTCTGGGCGGCTACGAGAACATGTTCGGCGGGCAAACGGTCGACTTCGACGCCCTGCAGGCGGGGACGATCATCATCGCGATTGTGCCTTTGCTTCTGCTTTATCCCATGATTTTGAAATATTACACGAAAGGCGCGATGGAAGGCGGTGTGAAGGACTAATGGGCGGTTAGGGAACGGGGGAGTCAAGCGGGTTGATTTTCGGCAAGGCGGACATGATTCCATAACGAATCTCAAGGGGTGTTCACAATGAAACGCGCAAAACGTCTCATCGCACTGATCGTCTGCATGCTGCTCGTCCTCACGGCGTGCGGCACCGGCAAGGGTGACAATTCGTCCAATTCCGGCAGCGCCGGCGGCTCGTCTTCGAATGCGTCGTCGAACACGTCGTCGGGCGCTTCGTCGGATTCGTCGTCGGGCGGCGGGTCCGCGCCTTCGGCCGATCCGGTCACGATCCGGACCGTCATCAAGGACGTCTCCGCGTCCAATCCGATGTACACGCAATAATTCGACGCGCTGGAGGCGGCGCTGCTCGAGCACGAGGGGCTGAACGTCAACTTCGAGATCGTCGAACTCGCGCAGGGCAACTACGCGGAGAACCTGAACCTGCTCCTGCTCGGCGGCGACATTCCCGACCTGATCTACTTCCAGGGCGGCGACCAGCCGATCGCGGCGCAGGGGCTGCTCGAGGATCTGCGGCCGTACATCGAAAACTCCAAATATCTGAAAAACATCATGATGGAGCACAACGTCAAGCGGATCGAGAATTATCCGTACCTGCTCTGGATCAAGCCGGTGACGCCGAAGGTGCCGGTCGTCCGCGCCGACTGGTTCGGCGAGCTGTCGACGGGCAAGGCGCTCCTGGACAATCCGACCGTGGACAACTACTACGCGTTCTTCAAGGAGCTCGTCGATTCGGGGAAGGCGAAAAAATACGCCATCACGGTCGCGGGCGATCTCGCCGAGATCAACTTCATCTTCAATGAGGCGTTCGGCATCACGTCAACCTGGCTGAAGAAGGACGACGGCACCTACGAGTACTCGCTCGTGTCCGAGGCCGAGAAGAACAAGCTGGCGTTCTACAACAAGCTGTACAAGGAAGGCCTGTTCGACAACGAGTACATGACGAAGCAGTGGGACACGAAGGAAGACGCGTTCTACAAGGGCGACGCCGGCGTCGTCGTCGGCACGGCGGGCAAGGTCATCGACCTGTACGAAGCCCGCATGAAGGAGCTGAACGGAGAGCAGGCCGGTCTCGTCGTGCTGCCGCCGGCGAAGGGCGTGGCGCAAGGCTTCGGCGCGACCGACGTCACGAAGGAATCGCGCGGCTTTGCGATCTCCGCGGTGTCCAAGCACAAGGATGTCGTGTTCCGGGTTCTCGATTTCCTCGCGAGCCCCGAAGGCCAGACGCTCGACCGGCTCGGCTTCGAAGGGCAGCACTACAACCTCGTGGACGGCAAGGCGGTGCTCACGGACGCGTTCTACAGCGAATGGTACGCTTCCTTCTGGGAGCCGATCGAGCTGAACACGTCGATTCCGGTCGAAGGCTCGATGCTCGGCGCGACGGCGCAGGAAGCGCTCGAAATGCCGGCGAAGTACTTCAAGGAAGACAACAACTTCGCGATCCCGGAAGAGCATGTCGCGACCTGGGACGCGCTGACGAACCTGTACAAGGAATACGCGGCCGATTTCATCACGGGCAAGAAGCCGATCAGCGACTTCGGCAAGTTCGTCGACGCGTGGTACGCGAATGGCGGCAAGGAGATTACCGAGTACGCGAACGGTCTGCTGAAATAAGGCGACATCATCGAGAAGGAGCTTGTGGCGGATGAGTGATTTTCGGGATCGTGTAAGGGGCGTGGCGGCCGGCGTCGCGCTGGGCGACGCGATGGGCGCGCCGGTCGAGAAGCTGACCTTCGACCAGATCAGGCGGAAGTACGGGAAAGTCGAATCGATCATGACCCGCTGGTACAAGGCGGACCGGGACGCGGAAGCGCGGCTCGGACGGATGCGCGGCGACGGCATCGTCACCGACGACACGCTGATGACGCTCGCGCTGATGCGGGTGTACGTCGCCGAGCGCCGGCATCTCGACGCCTGGGACATGGCCAATGAGTTCGTGAAGGAGATCGCGTTCCGCAAGGTCTGGGTGCCGGAGCTGGGCCGCGAGACGACGATTCTGGAGCGGCTGTTCTATCCCGAAAAGTACATCTTCATCCGCCATGTGCTCGCGAACTGCGAGCCGCGCGAAGGCGGCATCGGCAACATGGTGAACTGCGGGGCAGCGATGTATATCGCCCCTGTGGGCGTCGTCAATGCGGGCGATCCGAAGGCCGCGTACGACGAGGCGATCCTGTTCGCGATGGGGCACCAGTCGAGCTACGGGCTTGAGGCGGCCGGCGTCATGGCGGCCTGCGTCGCGAGGGCGATGGAGCCGGGCTGCGCGGTCCGGGACGTGCTGGACACGGCGCTCGGGCTGGCGAAGGACGGCACCCGGCTCGCGATCGAAGCGTGCCTGGACGCCGCGGACCGGCTGAAGCGGCAAGGTTCGTGGTCCTATGAGGAGGCGGTTGGGCGGCTGCACGAAGCGCTGCTGCCCTACTCCCCGATGGGGGACGACGTGAACCGCCATATCGACAAGGTCGGCAAGCCGAGCAACCATTACGCGCCGAGCCGGCTCGGCAGCATCGAGGAGCTGCCGATCGCGCTCGCCTTCATCCATCTGCATGACGGCGCGCTCTATCCGGCGATGATCGACGGCGTGAATGCGGGCCGGGACACCGATTCGATCGGCGTCATGATCGGCGCGATTCTGGGCGCGATGCACGGCGTCGGGGCGGTCCGGCGCGAGGATCTCGAGCAGCTCGACCGCGCGAACCGGTTCGATCTCATGGCCGCGAGCGACGCCTTCGCCGAGGCGGCCGCCGGGATCATCCGGCGGGATCTTGACAAGCTGCGCCGGCGGGAAGCCGTGCTGGATTAAGCCGTGAGGCACGTCTGAAGGAGTGGGGAGAACACATGCTGCCTGCCAACTATCCGGAGCGCGTCTATGCCGGATTCCTCGGCATGAACATCGGCATCCGCCTTGGCGCGCCCGTCGAGCCGGAGGTCTGGACCTTCGAGCGGATCGAACAGGTTTACGGGGATATCCGGGATTATGTGAAGCCGTATCGTACGTTTTCCGCGGATGACGATGCGAACGGCCCGATTTTTTTTGTGCGGGCGTTGTACGATGACGCGGCGGACCACGAGCTGACCCCGCGCGATGTGGCCCGGGCGTGGCTGAACTACGCGCGGGAGGGCGTCGGCATGTTCTGGTGGGGCGGCGTCGGCGTCAGCACCGAACATACGGCCTACGTGAATCTGCGCAGCGGCATCGAAGCGCCCGCGTCGGGTTCGATCGCCGTCAACGGGGAAATTCTGGCGGAGCAGATCGGCGGGCAAATCTTCGTCGATGTGTGGGGGCTGCTGTGGCCCGGCGACATGGAGAAGGCGGCGCTGTACGCGGAGCGGGCGGCGAGCGTCTCCCACGACCGCAACGGCCTGTACGGCGCGCGTTTCATCGCGGCCTGCATCGCGAAGGCGTTCGAGGCGGACAGCATTGGGGAAGTCGTGGAGGCGGCGCTCGGCGTCATTCCGGCGGACTCGCTGTACGCGCAAGTCGTGCGGGCGGTCATGGACTTCCACGCCCGGCATCCGGCGGACTGGCGGGCGTGCCGCCGGTACCTCGAGGCGGAATGGGGCTACGACAAATACGGCGGCGTCTGCCACATCATCCCGAATGCGGGGGTGTGCGCGCTGGCGCTGCTGTACGGCGGGGGCGATTTTGCCCGGACGGTGGAGATCGCGACGATGTGCGGCTGGGACACCGACTGCAACGCGGGCAACGTCGGCACGATCGCGGGGGTGCTGCGCGGTCTTGCGGGCATTCCCGAGCATTACCGGAGGCCGGTCAACGACTGCATCGTCGCGAGCAGCGTGTCGGGGTATCTGAACATTGTGGACCTGCCGACCTTCTGCAAAGAGGTGGCGCTGTTGTCATACCGCCTGCACGGGCTTCAGGCCCCGCGGAAGCTCGCGGAGAGCGTGCGGTTCGGGGAGCTCTACTTCGACTTCGATCTGCCGGGCTCGACCCACGGCATCCGGGCGGGCAATCCGTTCAAGACGCCGGTCGTCCGCCATACGCGGCGCGTCCGGTACGGGGAGAGCGGCGGGGCGCTGGAGATCGTGTTCGACCGCATCACGAATACGGAGAGCGCCAGGATTTACTACAAGCCGTACTACCGCCGCGAGGACTTCAACGACGAAAAGTACAAGCCGACGTTCGCGCCGCAGGCGGTCAGCGGGCAGACGGTCGAGTTCACGTCGGTGACGCCGATGGCGCAGCACCGCGGCGAGTGGAGCCTGCGGGACGGCGGGCTGCATTATGCCGTGGAACGGAACGCCGCCGCCTTCACGGGCAACTACTACACGCGGGACGTGGAGGCGGAGGCCGCGTTCACGCCGCTGTCCGGCGAGTCCCACGGCTTCGTCGCGCGGGCGCTCGGCATCGAGCGGTTCTACTGGCTCGGGCTGGCGGAGGGCGGCACGGTGTCGATCCGGCGGAACGATTTCGGCTGGACCGAGCTGGCTTCGACGGCGTTCCCCTGGGAACCCGGTCGGACGTATGCCCTGAAAATGATCGTCCGGGGCGCTTCCCTTCGGCTGTACATCGATGGTACGCTTGTGTTGGAGGCGGAGGACGGGCGGTTCACGCACGGGATGTACGGCGTAGCCATGTGCTCGGACGCCTCGGGGGTCGTCGGGGAGTTCAAGGTGGATTTTTCCGTATGAAGCGGGAAGGCGGGGGGATTCCGGCATGAAGCAGATCGTCGTCGTCGGCAGCATCAACATGGATCTCGTCACGAACGTGGAGGCGTTCCCGAGGCCAGGGGAGACGATTCACAGTCTGGGCGTGCGTTACATTCCGGGCGGCAAGGGGGCGAACCAGGCGGTGGCGGCCGCCCGCAGCGGCGCGCGCGTGCGGATGGTCGGCGCGGTCGGCGCGGACAGCTTCGCGCAGACGCTGATCGACAATCTGGCGGCGAGCGGCGTGGACACGTCGGGCGTCCTGCGCAAGGACGGGCATTCCGGGCTGGCGCTGATCACGGTCGACCGGTCGGGCGAAAACCAGATCGTGCTGGCCGGCGGCAGCAACCGCGCCTTCGGATTCGGCGAGATCGAGGAGCGGATCCCGTGGGACGACGCGTTCGCCATCCTGCTGCAAAATGAGATCGACTGGACGGCCACGGAGGCGGTCATGCGGGAGGCGAAGCGGAGGGGCGTGCCCGTCTGGTTCAATCCCGCGCCGGCGCTCAGGCTGCCGCGCGAGATTCTCGGCCTGATCGACACGTGCGTCCTGAACGAGACGGAGACGGAAGCGATCACGGGCGAGAAGGTGTCCGGCGCGGAGGACGCGGCGCGTGCGGCCGGGCTGCTGCTGGAGGCGGGCGTGAAGCAGGTAGTGGTCACGCTCGGCGAGAAGGGGTGCGTCAGGGTCGCCGGCCAGGGCGGGGAGCGGGAGCCCGTCGTCGTGCCGGCGTTCAGCGTGCGGCCGGTGGACACGACGGCGGCGGGCGACACGTTCATCGGCGCCTTCGCGGCGGCGTCGTGCGCGGGCCGGCCTGCGGTCGAAGCGCTGCGGTACGCGGCGGCGGCAGCGGCGATCGCGGTGACGCGCCCGGGCGCGCAGGCTTCGATCCCGGTCCGGGACGAGGTGGAGCGGCTGCTGGCCGGAGCTTGAGTTTGTGTATGGTTTTATATGGGAAGTTGTACTAAGAACAGGAAATTCTTCATATTGATATAATACAACCTTCCATATCCCTTCCGCGTTCACGAAGGGAAGTGGGCCTTGGTTGGGAGCGCATCTTCCTCCGGGTCCGGCGGAGTCCGGCACCGAAGGCGTCTGTCCCGGCGCCCTGGAGGTGATGCTATGGACACTCTTCCAATTTGTCATGGTGATGATGGCTTTCGGCACGTTCCTGCTGACGCTGCTGAGGTTCATCTTCGACCATCATGACAAAAAAAGAAAGTAACCGTTCCCCATGCCAAGGTTGATGGTCTCGATCTCCCGAGTTCCATCCGGGGGAAGCGTTGACTCCCGCCCAGGATGAGGTTGTATGCCGGCATCCGCCGGGGTAAAGGCCCAGGGTCGTCGCCCGGGCCTCTTCTTCTTGGCCTGTTGTTCCTGGCTTCCTGGTTCCCGGGCCGGCATCATGGCGGCTTCCCGGACGGCAGGGCGGCGCGGATCAGCGGCCGGGCGAGGGGCGGCCAGGCGAGGGGCGGCCGGGCGAGGGGCGGCCAGGCGAGGGGCGGCCGGGCGAGGGACGGCCGATGAGGCGCGGTCCCGCGTACACGCGGGGGTTCGGCCGGCCGGGGCGGATCGCGAGCCAGGCGACGAGCGCCGAGATGGCGCCGGCGGCCGCCAGACACCAGTAGAGCGGATCGGCGTCCGGCCGGCCGAGCAGCGAGGCGGCGGGCGGGCCGAGGGCGACGCCCGTGAACCGCATGCTGCTGTACAGCGAGCCGACGGTGCCGCGATACGCCTCGTCGATCCCTTCGGTGATGAGGGCGTCGAGGCAGGGCAATGCGGCGCCGATGCCGAGCCCTGCGGCGCCGAACAGGGCGAGCTGCGCCCAGACGCCGTCCGCGGCGGCGCAGGCGCCCGCCGCGCAGGCCGAGAGCGCGAAGCCGGCCGTGGCGACCGCCTTCATCCGGCGCGTCCGCTCGCCGATCCACTTGCCCGTGAGCCAGGAAGCCGTGCACAGCACGGCGAGCGGAAGGGCGAGCACGACGCCCTTCCACACGCCGGCGAGGCCGAGCCGGTCCTCCAGCACGTCCGACAGGTGGACAAGCCCGGCGAACAGGAAGAACATGCCGAGGCCGCCGAGCGCGAAGACGGCGAGGAGCCAGCGGCCATGCCGCCGGAATACGCGCCGGAGCGCGCGCAGGAACGCCGGCAGCGGCTGCGGCTCTCCCGGCTGCGCGGGCGTCCGGACCAGCAGCCCGACGAGCAGCGCCGCGGCCGCCGCGAAGACCGGGATGGCCAGAAAAGGCGCGTACCAGACGATGAGCGCAAGGGCCGCGCCGATGATCGGACTGAGCACCTTGCCGAAGGTGTTCGATGTCTCGATCAGGCCGAGGCCTTCGCTCACCTGCTCCTTGCTTCTGAACAGGTCGCCGACGAGCGGCATGACGACGGGCGCCGCCCCGGCGGCGCCGATGCCCTGCAGGACGCGGCCGGCCAGCAGGAACGGATAAGAACGATCGAGCCAGACGACGGCCGCGGCGCAGACGGCTCCGCCGATGCCGGCCAGGATGAGGCACGGCACGATGACGCGCTTCCGGCCGATCCGGTCGGACAGCCAGCCCGCTCGCGGGATGAAGAGGATCGCCATCACCGAGAAGACGGTGATGATCAGGCTGGTCTGAAAGGGCGTCAGCCCGAGCTCGCGCCGGATGGCCGGCAGCACGGGGATGAGCATCGAGTTGCCCAGCGTCATGATGAGCGGGACGGAACCGAGCGCCAGCAGCGCGCCGCGTTTCTCTCGGCTCACACCGGGATCCCCCATTTCCGGGTTGTGATGGGTGCGTGCCGCATCCGGTCGTCCGGTAACGCGCACAGCAAACACGCTTAGCTTGCGCGGCGGATCGGGGTCGCATGCGTCGACGGGTCAAACGGGCGCGGCCATGCGCCAGGAGCGGCGGGTTGGAGCGGGCGGAGCGACAAACGGGTGCAGAAATGCGCCAAATAAGGCGGGTTGGCGCCGGAGGGAGCCGAACAAGTGCAAAAATGCACCAGAATGGGCGCGGCGGCGTTGGCAGAGGGTCAAACAGGTGCAGAAATGCGCCAAATGACGCGGGTTGATGCCGACAGAGCGGGCAAGGCGGGCCTCACGGACAAAACGGAAGCCTGCGGCGGGGCCGGACGGGAGGTCCGACCGGGCCGGCAGGCTTCGCTTCGTCATGCTAGATCCAGGAAAACACCGGCTCCTCGTCCGCGCAGCGGACGGGGATGCTCGGGAACGCGGCCGCGAGGCGGCGCGCGACGAGGCGCATGCCCGGCGACTCGCTCTCGGCGTGGCCGATCATGATGACGGCCCGCGTCCGGCCCTGGCGCGCGGCGTCGCGCGCGTATTCCGGCGCTTCCCATTCCGGGCCTTCGCCGCAGACGGCGAGGTCGAGCCGCTCGCGTTCGAACAGCGGGATCGCGTTCGCGCCGCCGCCGCGGTTGCCGACGAACAGGCCGATCCGCCGGCAGGGCGCGTCCGGGTCTCCCGCGACGCGGACGGCGGGCAGGCCGAGCCGCGTCTTCAGTTCTTCGGCGACCGCCCGGACGGTCGTCTCCTCCCGCTCGAGGATCGCCGCCGCCGGCAGGCGACGGACCACATGCCGCGACCAGTCCAGCGCTTCCAGCAGACCCTCTTCGATGCCGTCGGGGTTGTACCGGTGGACGTGGTCGTGGAGCCGGTAGAGCGCAAGTCCCGTCTCGAGGATGAAATGCTTTTTCGCCCGCCAGACCGGATCGTCCTCAAGGCTCTGCGCGAACGCGGCATGGTGGCTGAAGAACGGCCCCTCGTGGGCGACGACGAGGTTCGCACCCGCCGCATGCGCCTCCTCCAGCACGCGCTGCGACGGCATGAACGCGGTCACGATGCCCGTCACCTCCGCGTCCGGATCGCCGAAGAGGAGCCCGTCCACCGTCTGCCTGAGTTCCCCGGCGGGCGCGGTCAGCGCCGCGATCACGTCCCGGACCGTCGTGCGCATCGGTTCCCGTGTCCTCCTGTTTCAGACGAGGTCGCACGCTTCGGGGGGCATCCAGTGCGCATCCTGGCCCTCCCACTTGACGTTGCAGCCGATCGGATTCGTTACCGGCACGGCGACCGGGCGGCCGGCGACGATGTCCGCGAGCGCGTTGTCGAGGTCGTTCACGGTCATCCTGGACGTGTCGCGCGGGTTGTCCACGCCGCGGCCCGTGTAGACGAGCTTGCGGTTCTCGTCGAAGACGTAGAAGTGCGGCGTCCGGAGCGCGCCGTACGCCTTCGCGACTTCCTGCGTCTCGTCGCGCAGGTAGACCCACGGGAAGCGGTGCTCCTCCATGCGCTTCACCATGTTCTCGAAGGAATCCTCCGGCTTCGTGTTCGCGCTGTTCGAATTAATGCCGACGAAGCGGACGCCGTGCGGCTCGTACTTGAGCGCGGTCGCGCGGGTCACTTCGTCCGAACCGAGGACATACGGACAGTGGTTGCACGTGAAGAAGACGACGAGCACGCGCGCATCCCGGAAATCATCCAGCGAATACGTGCGGCCGTCCGTCGCGGGCAGGCGGAAATCCGGGGCCTGCTCGCCGATTTGCAGAGTGAAAGCCATGGCATCATCCCTCCTTGCCGCCCATTATACAGCAATTCCGGGAAAATGTAATGCGGCGCGCGGCGGGCGGGCGTTCTTGCCGGACGGACCGCCATAGAGGAAAATGGTCGAACGGTGTAGAATCCTGTAGTGGTATTCACATTTTTTTGCGGACGGAAAGCGGTGCGGTCATGCGCAAGCGCGGTATCCGGGGACTTCTGCTCCTCGTGGTCATATTGTCGACAGTGCGGCTGTTCTGGCCGGGATCGGGCGGAGAAGCCGCGCCAACGGCCGTGGGAGGGGTCATCGACCTCGGCGGTTGGGATGCCGAAGCGGACGGTATAGTCAGGCTCAAGGGCGAATGGATTTTCGTTCCCGGGGAGTGGATCGATCCGGATGCCGCGGATCCGGCGGTGCCGCCGGCGTCCGCCCGGACGATCGGGGTGCCGGGCGGCTGGGACGGCAGCCTGGAGGAAGGACGCGCCACCCCGTTCGGTTACGGCACCTATATGCTCAAGGCGCTGCTGCCGACGGGCGCCGAAACGGCCGATTACGGCCTGCGGATCGCAAACGTCCGCTCGGCGCACGCGCTGTACGTGAACGGAGAGCGGATCGGCGGCTCCGGAGAGCCCGGAACGAGCCGCGAGGCGACGAAGCCGGCCAATCAGCCGTATGTGGCGGCAATCGGGGAAGCGGAGCGCGAGCTGACGATCGTGATGCATGTCGCCAATTTCCATTACGCCTGGCAGGGCGGGCTGTTCGGGGACGTCACGTTCGGGCAGCTGGCCGATCTGTACCGGGGGCACGAGCGGCAGGGGGCCTACGACGCCGTCATCAGCTTCGGCTTCGCCGCCATCGGCGCGCTGCTCCTGCTGCTGCAGGCCATCCGGCTGCGCAGTCCGGACACCGGATGGTTCGCCGCGCTGCTCCTGTTCGTCGCCCTTTACTGGGTGACGCACGGCAACAAGATTCTGTTCGCCGCGCTGCCCGGCATCGAATACGACTGGCAGAACCGGCTGCAGCGGCTCGCCACGATGGGCGTGACCGCCTCCTTCGTGCTGTTCGCCCGGGCGCTGTATCCCGCCGTCGTGAACCGGACGGTCAGCCGCGTCGTGCTCGCCGGGATCGCCGCGATCGCACTGTACGGACTCGTCGCGCCGGTGGAATGGACCAGGCAGTACGAGCCGGTAATGATTTGCTTCGGTCTGGCCTCGGCCGCCTGGGCGCTCGCGTTGATGGCGATCGGGACGATGCGCGAGGAGGACGAGCAGCTGTACACGCTGGCCGGCATCCTGGCCGTGCTCCACTACGCGGTGTTCCAGGGGTTGTTCTTCCTCGGCATCCGCGAGCAGGACGGGCTGCCGCCGATCGAGCTGGTCATCTTCCTCGTCTGCGTGATGCTCCTGTGGTTCCAACGGTTCCAGCGGACGCTGAAGCGGGTGGAGAAGCTGTCCGGGGAGCTCGCGATCGCGAGCCGGCTGAAGGACGAGTTCATGACGAACGCTTCGCACGAGTTGCGGACGCCGCTGCAGAGCATGGTCAGCCTGGCCGAGCTGATGCTTGAGGAAGGGCGCGCGGAGGAGAAGGACGCGCACCGGCTCCGGCTGATGCTCGCTTCCGGCCGGAAGCTGTCGCACCTGCTGGACGAGATGCTGGATCTGACGAAGCTGACCGAAGGCAGCGCTTCGCTCCGGCTGCGCGCGGTCGATGTGCGCCACACGGCGGAGGCGGTGCTGGAACTGGTCGGTCATCTGGGCGACGACGACGGCGGACGGCCGGCGTTCGAGAACCGGGTGCCGGCGGGTCTGCCGCTCGTGCGCGCCGACGCGAACCGGCTGCTGCAGATTCTGCTCAATCTCGTGCACGAGGCGACGCAGGCGGGCGGAGTGCGCGAAGTGGCGATCAGCGCCGGCCCCGAGCCCGACGGGCGGCGTCTCGCGATATCGGTGACGCGGCGGGGCGGCGTCGCGCCGGCCGTGGAGCGTCTGGAGACCGCGGTCAGCCGGAAGCTGGTCGAGCTGCACGGCGGACAGCTCGATATCGTCGCGACGGGGGACGGTCGCACGTCGGCCCGGTTCACGCTGCCGGTCGAGACGTCCGCGGCGCTGCCGGACGACCCGCAGTTGTCCGTGCCGAAGCGGGCGAAGCCGCCGTCCGGACAGTACGGCGCGCCCGCGGCGCGCAGGCGGAAGGAGCGGAACGGCGAAGCCGGGAAGAAGCCGGGAGACGGAGCCGGCCGCGCCGCGGGGGAGGCCATGGGCGAAGAGCCGGCCGACGGCCGTCCCGCCGTCCTGCTCGCCGACGACGATCCCGAGCTGCTGCAGGTGGCGGCGGAGCTGCTCGACCGCGAGGGGCTGGCCGTCACCGCGGTCCGCAACGGCGCGCAGGCGCTGGCCGAGCTGGAGCGCCGGTCCGACTGGGAGCTCGTCGTCGCGGACACGCTGCTCCCCGTGCTGTCCGGGCTCGAGCTGTGCCGGCAGATCCGGCAGCGAATGTCGATCACGGATCTGCCGGTGCTCCTGATGACGAAGCGGAGCGGCGCCGTCGACCTGCTCGTCGGGTTCGAGTCCGGCGCGAACGACATGATCGCGAAGCCCCTCGACCCGATCGAGTTTACGGGCCGCGTGCGGACGCTCATCCGGCTCAAGCGGTCGGTGCGGGAGCAGCTCCGGACGGAGATGGCGCTGATGCAGGCGCAGATCCGGCCGCATTTTCTCTACAACACGCTGAACACGATCGCCGGGCTGAGCGAGACCGACCCGGACCGGATGCGTGAGCTGCTGTACCATTTCGGCCAATACTTGAGGGCGAGCTTCGACGCCAGCAACCTGCAGCGGCTCGTGCCGTTCGAGCAGGAATGGCTGCTCGTGACGACCTATCTGCAGATCGAGAAGGCGCGGTTCGGCGAGCGGATCAAGATCGCGACGAACGTCCGGGAAGGGCTCGATTTCCAGCTGCCGCCGCTGTCCATCCAGCCGATCGTGGAGAACGCGCTGCGCCATGGTATCCTGAAGCGGATCGACGGCGGGCGCATCGACATTACGGTCGAGACCGATCCGGAAGGGGAGTTCGTCCGGATCGAGGTGCGGGACGACGGCGCAGGCTTCCCGGACGGGCTGGCGGAGACGGTGCTGAACGGAACGCACGGCGGCGGCATCGGCCTGTCGAACGTGCATCGCCGGCTGCTGGCGCAGTACGGCAGGGGACTTGAGATCGAGAGCGCACAGGATCAGGGAACGCGGGTGACTTTTTACATTCCGATCAGGGAGGGACCTTTGCGGTGAGAGCGGTAATCATAGACGACGAGAGACCGGCGCTGGAGGGGCTGAAGTTTCTGCTCCGCAAGTCGGGAGTCGAAGTGTGCGGCACGTTCCAGAATCCGCTGCTCGCCGTGGAGAAGTCGACGGAACTGAAGCCGGACGTGGCGTTCATCGATATCGAAATGCCGGGCATGAACGGGCTGGAGGCGGCCGAGCGACTGCTCGCGATGCTGCCCGATCTGAAAGTCATTTTCGTGACGGCCTACCACCAGTACGCGGTCGAGGCGTTCGAGCTGGCGGCGATCGACTATGTGCTCAAGCCGGTTCACCCGCAGCGGCTGGAGCGGACGCTGGCGCGCATCCGCACGGAGCCGGCGCAGGCGCGGCCGGGCGAGCCGGCGGGGGCGGACGCGAAGGCGGAAGAGAAGGCGCTTGGCAAGGCTGACGAGAAGGCGGACGGGGAGAGGGAGACGGAGAAGGCCGGGACGCCGATGATCCGGTTTCTCGGCCGGTTCGAGTGCCTGTCGCCCGACGGACAGCGGCTCGAGCTGCATTGGCGCACGGCGAAGGCGAAGGAACTGTTCGTCTATCTGCTGCACAAGCGCGGCTCGTCCGCCGCGAAGGAGCGGCTGATCGATCTGCTCTGGCCGGAGATGGATGAGGAGAAGGCGCTGACGAACCTGCACACGACGGTCTACCAGGTGCGCCGTCTGCTGAAGGACCAGGAGGCGCTGGCCTGCAGACTGTCGTACGTCGAGAACAGCTACCGGCTCGACGCGCCCGACGTGGAGTTCGACACCGACCGCTGGGAGGCGGAGGTGAACGAGGCGCTGCAGGAACCGTTGTTCGACAGCGTCCGGCTGCAGCGGCTCAAGCGGCTGGCGGAGGCGTACGGCGGGGATTTTCTCGAACAGGAAGGGTATCTGTGGGCGGAGGACGAGCGCCAGCGGCTTCGTCTGCTGTGGCTGGAAGCGGCGCGGCGGGCGGCGGACATGGCCGAGCAGGCGGGCAACACGGCGGACGCGGCGGCGCTGCTCGTCCGGATCCGCGAGCGGTTCCCCTATTCGGAGGAGTTCCATCTGCGGCTCATCCGGATGTACGACCGGATGGGGCTGCAGCGCGAGGCGGACGCGGAGTTCGAGCGGCTGGTCAGGATGCAGGAGGAACTCGGCCTGAAGCCGGAGTGAGATCCCGGGCGGCGCGGCGGCGGATGTTTCGGCAGCTTGCCTTTGTTCAGCGGCTGTTCAGCAGGGGGGAGTACAATGTACACAAAACCTGCTGTTGAATGAGGGATTGCCGTGGCCAATATCATGGTGGTCGATGACGCCGCGTTCATGAGGCTCATGATTCGCAACATCCTGGAAGAAGCGGGACATACCGTCGTCTGCGAGGCGGAGAACGGTCTCGAGGCAGTTGACAAATACAAGCAGTTTCATCCCGACCTGGTGACGCTCGACATCACGATGCCGGTGATGGAGGGCCTGGAGGCGCTCAGAAAGATCCGGAAGTACGATCCGTTCGCGGTCGTCATCATGTGCTCCGCGATGGGGCAGAAGCCGATGGTGATCGACGCGATCAAGATGGGCGCGAAGGATTTCATTGTCAAGCCGGTGCAGCAGGATCGCGTCCTCGAGGCGGTCAGCAAGGCGCTCGGGCTGGAAAACCACAAGGTCGGCACCTGAAGAAACAGGGAAGCGGTCCTCCGTGCGGAGGGCCGCTTCGACATGAAGGGGAGCGGATATTGCGTCAGGAGATCAGGCGTCAGACCGTCCTGGGCGCCGGGCCCGCCGTCCCCGCCGTTCCGCCGTCGATGGCGTCCTTGCGGTGGAAGAGCTTCTTCCAGCCGGCCTTGAGCAGCGGCATCAGCCAGCGGTCGAGGCCGTACGCCCCGGCGTTGGCGCCTGCGACGAAGATCAGCGCGCCCAGCAGCAGCATCCACGGGTTCGTGCTTACGGTGCCGGCGAACAGGAACAGGAAGTTGAGCATCAGGCCGAAGAATGTCGCCGCGATCGTCAGGGCGCCGAGGATGAGTCCGAGACCGATCAGGAATTCGCCCCACGGGATCAGGAAGTTGATCAGCTTGACGTTCGGGAGCGCGAAGTGCTCGATGAACGCCGTGTAGGTCGGGTAGACCGCCGCGCCGGTCGCCTTGTCGGCGACGGGGTTCTCGACCGCCCGGGTCAGGAAGCCGGTGGCGTCGAAGCCGCCGGTGATTTTGTGCCAGCCGGCCTCGAGCCAGAGCCAGCCGATGTACAGCCGGAGCAGCAGGACGACGCCCGCCGCGTACTTGTTCTCACGCCAGAATTTCATCATGACCGTTCACTCCTTCAATCGGTTGGATTGGGATTCGGAGCCTCAAGCGCCTCACGACTCGGATGGCCTTCCGGTCCGCCTGCCGATCGTCATGGCCGGTCGGCCGATGTTCGGGACCGCTGCATCGCCGATCCCCTCCCTCGCGTTCCGCGGCGGGTGTTGCCGCGGTGGAATGATCTTGATCTCTACGCTTTCAGTGTAAAACGGATCTGCCGGGGAGTATGTGATAAAAATCACAAATAACGTGAAAAATTTCACAATAGGCGGATGGGGCGGTGGAGAGGCGGATGGGATGACGGAGAGACGGGTGGCGGAAGACGCGGGCGGCACCGGACGGGCGGTGAAGGCGGGGCGATGCGGCGGGGTGCGTTTGACCGGGAGCGGCGGCGAATGATGGACTTGCGGGGGCGTTTGACCGGGAGCGGCGGCGAATGATGGACTTGCGGGGTGTGTTTGACCGGGAGCGGCGGCGAATGATGGACTTGCAGGATGTGTTTGACCGGGAGCGGCGGCGAATGATGGACTCGCGGGATGGTTTGAACCGGGGCGGCGGCGAATGATGGACTTGCGGGATGCGTTTGACCGGGGATGCGCGCGAATGATAGACTCGAGGATAAAAAAGGCGGGAGGAACGCGACATGACGGTGCACGCTTTCGAGGCGGAGACGTTGGAAGGCAAGCGGCAATCGCTCTCCGAATACGCCGGCCAGGTGCTGCTCATCGTGAACACGGCCAGCGCCTGCGGGCTGACGCCGCAGTACGAGGGGCTGCAGCGGCTGTACGAACGGTTCAGGGACCGGGGATTCGAAGTGCTCGGCTTTCCGTGCAACCAGTTCGCGGGGCAGGAGCCGGGCACGCATGAGGAGATCCGGCAGTTCTGCACGCTGAACTACGGCGTCACGTTCCCGATGTTCGCGAAGGTGGAGGTGCGCGGCGAGGGGGCGCATCCGCTGTTCCGGCATCTGACCGGGGACGACGACGAGCTGATTCCGTGGAACTTCACGAAGTTTCTGGTCGACCGCGAGGGGCGGCTCGTGCGCCGGTACGATCCGAAGGTGACGCCGGACCAGCTGGCCGACGACATCGAGGCGCTGCTGTAGACGCGGGCTGTTCGGGCGGAGGTGTGAAAGGGTGACGGACATTCTGGTCGTCTTCACCGGCGGCACGATCGGCAGCCGGCAGAGCGGCGCGGTCATCGACGTGGACGACGGCGCGGGGTATGCGCTGCTGGACCGCTATCGGGAGTCCGCCGGGCCGTGGGCGGAGGAGATCCGCTTCACGGCGGCGCAGCCGATGACGCTGCTCAGCGAGAACATGACGCCGGGGCACTGGCTCGCGCTCGTCCGCTGCCTGCGCGGGCGGCTCGCGTCGGAGCAGGGGCCGTACGCGGGCGTGATCGTGACGCACGGATCGGACACGCTGCCGTACACGGCGGCGATGCTCGGCTACGCGTTCGCCGACGCGCGGCTGCCGATCGTGCTGACGGCGGCGAACCGGCCGCTCGACGATCCGCGCAGCAACGGCCTCCGGAACTTCGCCGCGGCGGTCGACTTCATTCTCGACGCGGCGCTGCCGGGCGTCTACGCGGTGTTCGAAAACGACCGGGGCGAGATGCCGGTCATGCTCGGCACGCGCATGACGGAGGCCCGCCCGTTCGATGACCAGTTCGCGCCGCCTTACGGCGCGCCGGTCGGTCATATGCGGGACGGCCGGTTCGTGCCGCACGGGCACGCGGTGAACCCGCCGGTGGCGGCGCTGCGCGCGCCCCGCGAGCCCGGCCTGCCGGAGGAGCGGCTCGCCTTCACGACGGATATCGTGTATATTCGCCCGTACCCCGGCCTCGACTACGGCCTCTACGACTTCGAGCGGTGGCCGCGCAGGCCTGCGGCGGTGCTGCACGGCCTGTACCACTCGGCGACGGCGTCCAGCGCGGACGCCGGCGACTACGCGGCGTCGATGCCCGAATTTGCTGCGCGGTGCGCCGCGCTCGGCATCGACGTCTATATGGCGCCGGCGAAGGCGGACGACACGGCGCGCTACCGCTCGGCGCACGAGATCGCCGGAGCGGGCGGCGTGCGGGCGCTCGCGCGCATCGCGCCGGAGGCGGCGCTGGTCAAGCTGATGGCCGCCTACGGCACCTGGCCGGGCCGCGACCCGGAGATGGTGCGCGAGCGGGAGGCGTTCCTCGCGCGGAACGTGTTCTTCGAGCACCACGAGGGCGGGGATTGGTGAGCGTTCGCTTCTGTCACCTCCGGACGGCGTGCGCATGCGCGGTTTGCGCTCCGGCGGAAGACCGGATTCGTTGTCTGACCAAGCGGGTGAATTTCACTTCGATCCAATGATACGAGAAGTGGGAGACCAGCAGCGAGCCTGCGACGGAGACGATGCCGAATGCCGTCAGTCCGATCCATTCGTTCGGAAGATCCAGCGCGATCACGATCCGTTTTACGGGGAACATGACGAACGTATGCCACAGATAGAGGCTGTAGCTGATGTTGCCCAGCCAGATGAGCGGTCTTGTCCGCAAGAACGCGGACAGGTATCCATATTGCCGCGCAACCGTATGGAAGAAGACAAACGCACAGATTAATGATCCGTAGATGAAATCGGGGTCGTACAGCAAGCAGGCGAATACCAGGGCCGCCAGCCCGTCCAGTCGCGTGAATTGCGGCAACCGGGCGGGCAGCTTTCCGATTCCGAGCAGAATGCCGGCCACGAAGAACAGGAAAGCGGGATCTTTCCAGATCAGCCACGCGGAAGCGGCCAGCGGGATCGGGAGCAGCGCGTATCGCCAGCCTTTGCCTTTCAGGATGTAATAGCCGGCGCCCATGATCAGATAGAATGCGGCTTCGTAACTCAGCGACCAGGCCACGATCTGGGCGATCGGCAGATCGAAGACGCCGGGCAAAAACAGCAGGTTGGAAACAAAGTGGAGGATATACTCGGGCGCCGTGATGCCCTGAAACCACTTGTATCCGATCACCGGTCCAATGGCGAAGATCAGCAGATGGATAATCAAAAAGACCGGATAAATGCGCAATGCCCGGTCGATGGCAAATTTGCGGATGCTCCCGTGGCGCACGAGACTCTGTGGAATCAAGTATCCGCTGATGACGAAGAACAGGCAGACAGCCAACGGGCCGACCATCTCGCCGATGCGCGGGATGTAATCGGCCTTCAGAATGCCATCGTCCACGGCCCCTGTATAGACGTGGTACAAGACGACGGATGAGGCCAACAATCCTCTCAGACCGGTTATGGTATCGTTGCGTCCAGCGAGATGCCGCATATCGTTCTCCTTGCGTTTGCCGTATTCGGTACTTTTATACCACAGGGTACGCAAGTCCGCAATCCGACACGCAAAATCCCCCTTATATTTTCAGGGAGATTTGTGTATCATAAAAAGATAAGATTCTGTGCCGCTCAATCATGGAAAGGTTGGTCTGGAGTGGAGAACAAGACGTCTTCGAACTTCATTCGCACCATCGTGGAACGGGACCTGAAGGAGGGCCGGGTGAAGACCGTCGTCACCCGTTTCCCCCCGGAGCCGAACGGCTACCTGCACATCGGGCACGCGCGGGCGATCACGATCAACTTCGACATCGCCGCCGCTTACGGGGGACGCACCCATCTGCGCTTCGACGACACGAACCCGACGAAGGAGGACGTGGAGTACGTCGAGGCGATCAAGCAGGACATCGAGTGGCTCGGGTTCAAGTGGGACGGCCTCTATTACGCGTCGGACTATTTCGAGGAAATGTACAACCGCGCGGTGCTCCTGATCAAGAAGGGGCTCGCCTACGTGGACGACCAGACGCAGGAGGAGATCCGGGCAACGCGGGGGACGCTGACCGAGCCGGGCATCGAGAGTCCGTACCGGAACCGGAGCGTCGAGGAGAACCTCGACCTGTTCGAGCGGATGAGGAGGGGCGAGTTCAAGGACGGCGAGAAGGTGCTGCGCGCGAAGGTGGACATGAAGTCGCCGAACATCAACATGCGCGACCCCGTCATCTACCGCGTGTTGCATGCCCGCCACCACAACACCGGGGACAAATGGTGCCTCTACCCGACGTACACGTTCGCCCATCCGCTCGAGGACGCGATCGAGGGGGTCACCCACTCGCTCTGCTCCCTCGAGTTCGAAGATCAGCGGCCGTTCTACGACTGGGTCATCCGGGAATGCGAGATGGAGGCGCAGCCGCGCCAGTACGAGTTCGCGAAGCTGAAGATCCAGGGCGCGGTCATCGGCAAGCGGTACATCAAGCAGCTCGTCGAGGCGGGCGTGCTGGACGGCTGGGACGACCCGCGCGTGTACACGCTGCGCGGACTGCGCAGACGCGGCTTCACGCCGGAGGCGATCACGGCGTTCGTGCGCGAGACCGGGGTGTCGAAGAGCGCCGGCGTCGTCGATCCGCGGATGCTGGAGCATTTTGTCCGGGAGGATCTGAAGCTGAAGGCGCCGCGCACGATGGCGGTCATGCGGCCGCTTAAAGTGGTCATCACGAATTACCCGGAAGGGCAGGTCGAATGGCTCCCCGCCGAAAACAACGCCGAAAATCCGGAGATGGGCGAGCGGCTGATTCCTTTTTCCCGGGAGATCTATATCGAGCAGGACGACTTCATGGAGACGCCGCCGCCGAAATATCACCGCCTGTACCCGGGCAACGAGGTGCGGCTGAAGCACGCGTACTTCATCAAGTGCGAGGAAGTCGTGAAGGACGCGGACGGCAACGTGGTCGAGCTGCGCTGTACCTACGATCCGGAGACGAAGAGCGGCTCCGGGTTTACGGGGCGGAAGGTAAAGGGGACGATCCACTGGGTCGAGGCGTCGCACGCGGTGCCGGCCGAGTTCCGGCTGTTCGAGCCGCTGCTGCTCGACGAGACCGAGGTGGACGAGGAGCCCGAAGCCGGTGCCGGCGAGGAGAACGAGGACGGCGCCTCGGCGGAAGACCGTTCGCTGCTCTCGCGGATCAATCCGAATTCGCTCCAGGTGCTGCAAGGGTTCGTCGAGCCGAACATGAAGGACGCGGAACCGCAGCAGAAGTTCCAATTCTTCCGGCACGGGTATTTCAACGTCGATCCGAAGCTGTCGGCGCCCGGCAAGCCGGTGTTCAACCGCATCGTATCGCTGAAGAGCTCGTATGAAGTGAAATAACTTGTGTTTGTCTTGGGTTCGGGCCCGGGCTTTGCAGGCGCGCAGGCGCTTGCGGTCCGGGCTTTCGCATTCTATGATAGACTGGAAGAAACAAACATGATTGAACATGGAATACCAATGGAAAAGGATGGGGAGCATGACGATTGTCGTAACAGGCGGCGCCGGCTACATCGGCAGCCATACGTGCGTCGAGCTGCTGAACGCGGGGTATGATGTCGCGGTGGTGGACAACCTGTCGAACAGCCGCCGGGAGGCGGTGCGGCGGGTGGAGGAGATCACGGGGCGGAAGGTGGCGTTCCACCAGGTCGATCTGCTGGACAAGCCTGCGTTGGAGCGGGTGTTCCGCGAGCACGAGGTCGAGGCGGTCATTCACTTCGCCGCGTTGAAAGCGGTCGGTGAATCGGTTGAGAAGCCGCTCGAGTATTACTGGAACAACATCGCGGGCACCCTTCAGCTCTGCCAGACGATGCGGGAGTTCGGCGTGAAGAACATCGTCTACAGTTCTTCCGCAACTGTCTACGCCGTGCCCGATTCGCCGCGCCCGCTCACCGAGGACTCGCCGCTCGGGCCGGTCAATCCTTACGGCCGGACGAAGTGGATGGGCGAGTTGATCCTGCGCGACCTGCATGCCGCCGATCCGGAGTGGGGAATCGCGGTACTTCGCTATTTCAATCCGGTCGGGGCGCATCCGAGCGGGCGAATCGGCGAAGACCCGGAGGGCATCCCGAACAACCTGATGCCCTACATCACCCAAGTCGCCGTCGGGCGGCGGGAGCGGCTCAACGTGTTCGGAGGCGATTACCCGACGGCGGACGGGACGGGAGTCCGGGACTACATCCACGTCGTCGACCTGGCGGAAGGCCATCTGAAGGCGCTGGACAAAATCCTCACCAATCCCGGATACCACGTCTACAACCTCGGCACCGGCCGGGGTTACAGCGTGCTCGAAGTGGTGGCGGCGTTCGAGCAGGCCAGCGGCCGCCAGATCCCGTACACGATCGTCGACCGGAGACCGGGCGACGTCGCGGTCTGCTACGCGGATCCGTCCGCCGCGCGCGAGGGACTGGGCTGGGCCGCCACAAGGGGCATCGGGGAGATGTGCGCCGACGCCTGGCATTGGCAGCGGCAGAACCCGAATGGGTACGGTGATTCCGAATGAAAGGCAGCAAAAAAGAGACCCCGAAGGGTCTCTTTTTTTGGTCCACCGATCAGATGAAGTCGGCGTTGTTCAGGAGACGGATGATCATCACAGCAGCTTCCGCACG
>Ga0310826_100186_pt1 | contig 93325 bp, 78 predicted proteins | sample WT_ome_FD_201306 | JGI IMG/M metagenome (GOLD analysis project Ga0310826, IMG submission 201306) | Sorghum-adapted microbial communities enriched on wild type (WT) sorghum from Joint BioEnergy Institute, Emeryville, California, United... ... | reverse complement strand
GAACTCCTCCTCGGCCGCCACCGTCACATAAAAATCAATCGAATCCCCAACCGCCACACTCGACGCCGACGCGAACCCCTTGACCTGCAACCGCCGGTCATCCGCCGCCCGCGACCCATCCATACCCATCAGCCAGCCGGCCGAACCCGGCCGGAGGTTCTCCGCCACGATCCGGTTCTGGGCCGTAGCCGGCCGCGCGGCCCCGGCCGCCTTCCGGCGATCGGCGGCCGGGCGGCCCGCGACGCGGGCGAGCAGGTTCGCGGTGACCGCCTGGATCCGGGCGTCACCGCGGTCGTAGGGTGCCAGGGCCAGCGGCCAGTGCAGTGAGCCGGCGACGAACACCACCGCGCCGTTGTCGTACTCGCAGATGCTCGTGTTCTGCACGTACTCGGCGCCGCTGGACACCGGAAACGGCGAGGCGGCGAGCAGGGTCTGCCGGCTCCCCGCGGGTGCCGGCAGCCGGGGGAACTGGGCGTCGACCGGTCCGCCCACGACGCCCTCCAACCGGTCGCCGTCAGCGACACCCGTCCCCTGCCAGAACCAGTGGTCGGCGTTCTGCACCACCAGAGGCACCGGATGCGCCGCCGTGGCCCGGAACTGGACGCCGAGCAGACCCTGCTCCGGGGAATGGGGGTAGGGCGCCCGATCCCGCCACCGGCCGGTGGCCGGGCCGTCCGCCGGATCGGGAGTCGACTTGTAGCAGGCCATGATCCGGTCGCTCCGGCCGTCGGCCGCCGCGCGCAGGCGCACGTGCCACAGGGCCGCGCTGGCGGTCAGCACGACCACACTCGTTCCCGCGGAGACGGCCTGCTCCACCGTGGACCGCATCGACGCAGACCAGTACGCGTCATGGCCGCAGAAGACCAGACCGCGGTACCGCTGGGGCTCCACCCGTCCGGCGTGCAGGTCGATGCTGTCCACATAGGTCACATCGAGGTCTTCGCGCTCGGCCCACTGGATGAACGTCTGGTCATAGATGAGGTGGCCGGGCAGACCGCTGCCCGCGTAGGGCCGGTCGTACGAGACCTCCAACGCCCGGTACTCGTGGCCCCGGGTGCCGCCCTCCGGGGCGTAGCCGTAGTAGAGGCTGCGGCCCAGGCTCCCGTCCAGGGGCCACTGGTTGTGAGCCTGGTAGGTCATCGAGGGGATCACCACACACAGCGCCGCCCGGTGAGCCGGGTCGCGCACCACGAACGGGGCGTAACTGCGCCACCCCGACGCCGTGGTGAACACCGCCAGATACAACCCCGACACCCAGTCCGAACCCACCGACAGCGTCCACGACACCGACCACGGACACGTAATCAAACCCGTCCCAGGATCATGCTCCGGCGCCGGCTGCACCACACCCCGCAACCGCGGACTCTCCAGCACCTTCCGCGCACCCTTACCCCCGTACCAACCCAACCGGTAGATCCCGACCGTGAACTCCTCCTCGGCCGCCACCGTCACATAAAAATCAATCGAATCCCCAACCGCCACACTCGACGCCGACGCGAACCCCTTGACCTGCAACCGCCGGTCATCCGCCGCCCGCGACCCATCCATACCCTCCTGCCAGCCGGCCGAGCCGGGCGCCCGGTTCTCGACGGCCACCGCGTGGTCCGCGGGCCCGGATGACCCGAGGCGTCGACCGAGGCGGGACCACGAGCGGGAGACGATCTGCAGGAAATGACGACGTGCGGAATCGCCGTCACGCGGACCAGGCGAGCGTCGCATGCGCGGGAGGTTAGCAGAGCGGGTCGGGCCGACACGGAACGTCATGACCCGAGACATCGGTCATGACATCGGTTGTAATGTTTCGCTCGTGCCGGACTCGTCGATTCCCGAAGATCCCGCGGAGGGACCCAGCTTGTGGGAGGCTCGGGCGGCACAAGCCGGCTTTTCCGGCGTTCAGGCCTATGCCTCCACAACGAGCGTCGAACCGGACGCCACCATCGATTTTCGGGTCAATGCCGTCGACGCTGACCAGTTCACGGTCGCCGTGTACCGGCTCGGGTACTACGGCGGCGTCGGCGCCCGCCTGATGATGCGCGGACCGACGCTGGCCGCCTCGACCCAACCCGCCCCGAGCCGGGACGAGGACACCGGGCTGGTCAGCTGCGCTTGGCACGTCAGCTGGACGCTCACGGTGCCGGCCACGTGGCCGTCCGGCGTGTACGTCGCCGAGTTCGCCACCGTGCAGGGGCGCGGTTACACCCCGTTCGTCGTCCGGGACGACCGACGGCCGGCGCCGCTGTGTGTCGTGGTGCCGTTCATGACCTACCAGGCCGAGAATCCCTGGGCGGGCTCGAGCGGATTCGGCCGGAGCCTGTCGTACGGATATATCGACGGCGACCCCTCCTCCTACCATCGCGCCGCGAAGGTGACGTTCGACCGCCCGTACGAGGGCGACGGGTTGCCGGAGCAGTTGGTGACGGATCGGCACGCCCTCGCCTGGCTGGACGAGCAGGACCATGACATGGTCTACGTGACGGATCTCGACCTCCATCTCGGTCGGGCCGACCTGTCACGGTTCACAGGCCTCGTCTTCGCGGGCACGAGCGCGTACTGGTCGGTCGAGATGCGCCGGAACCTGGCCCAGGCTCTCGCCAGCGGGGTGAGTGCGGCGTTCCTGTCCGCGGGCAACGGATACTGGCACACACGGGTGGAGGCGTCCGCCACGGGCGAGCCGGGCCGGGTGATCGTGTGCTACAAGGACCGGCCGGATCCGGACAACCGGGCCGGCATGGCTACTCTTAAATGGCGCATCCGGCATCCCGGGCCAGGGGCGGCCGAACAGATGCTGCTCGGAGCGCAGCGGCGCGGGACCACCGACGCGCCCGCACCGCTGGTGGTCGGGGCGGCCGACCACTGGTTCTGGGCCGGCACCGGAGTCCGCGACGGCGACGAGATCGGCGGCCTCGTCGACGGGACGATCGACGATTTCGATCCGCACTACCCCTCGCCACCCGGAATGTGGCGCACCTCGGTCGCGGCGTCACCCTGTCAGGCGGACGGCAACGACCACGTGCAGCGCACCACCGTCTGCGAAGCCGGCACCGGCCGCTTCGTCTTCACGGCGGGAACCTCTCGCTGGGGCGCCGCGCTGGGCGACCCGAGTGTGCGCGACGACCGCATCCGCACCGCCACGGCCAACGTCCTCGACCGGATGCTCGCCGTGCCGGCGCTGTCCGACCTGTCCCGGCGGTTGACCGTCGCCGAGGAGAACCAGCGCCCCGGCTCCCGCCTGTGGCGAATTGAGGACGAGGACACCCTGGCCACGGACGAGGCCCACCTGCAAATCGAAGGATATGCATCACAGGCGTCCGTCATCCCCGGCGACCGCCTGCACTTCCACGTTCGCGCCGACCAGCGGTTCACCATCGCGATCCACCGCATCGGCCACTACCGCGGCCTGGGGTCCCGGCGGTTGGTCCAGTCCGCGCCGTTGCCGGCGGTGTCCCAGCCGGACTTGCTGTTTGACGACCGAACCCGCCGCGCCGAATGCGACTGGTCCAGCTCGTGGCATCTGGACATCCCGGACGGCTTCACGAGCGGGGTGTACGTGGCGACCTTCACCACCGAAGCCGGCTACCGATCCCTGGCCCCGTTCGTCGTTGCCGACCCACACAGTTCGGCGCAGATCTGCGTGGTCCTGCCGATGCTGACCTACCAGGCCACCAACCGCTGGCCCCTGGACGGCGTACACGGCACGAGCCTCGTCTTCGGGTACTACGAGGGGGCCTCGACCGGGGCCACCGGCCGGACGCGGGCCTTCGAGGTCTCCTTCGACCGGCCCTACACCGCGCCCGGACTGCCCGCCCAACTCCAGAGCGACCTCCGGGTCATCTCCTGGCTGGAGAGCCAGGGATACGACGTGACGTACGCGGCGGACCTGGACCTGCACTCGGGCCGCGTCGACCCGCGCCGCTTCCACGGTCTGCTCTTCCTCGGCCAGCACGAGTACTGGACGAGCGCGATACGCGACCGCGTCGAGCAGGCCGTGCGGGCCGACGTCAGCCTGGCCTTCCTGGGCCCGGGAACGTCGCACTGGCACGCCCGGCTGGAGGCGGGCCGAGGCGGCCGCCCCGACCGGACGCTGGCCTGCTACAAGACCGACCCGGACCCGCGGGCGGAGCCGGGTCGCGCCACCACGCGCTGGCGGGCACGGCCGCCCGGCCCGGCGCGGCACGAGCAGGCGCTGACCGGCGTCGGGCTGATCGGCCGCACGGCCGAGCCGGCCGATCTCGTGTGCCGCAACACGGCCCACTGGGTGTGGTCGGGTACCGGAGTCACGGACGGAACAACGATCGCCCAGCTCGTCGCCGGCCACGTCGACGGCATCGATCCCGCCGCGCCCACGCCCGCCAGCGCTCGGACGACCGTCCTCGCGGAGTCGCCCTTCATCCTGCTCGGCAAGCAGACCGAGCGGACCCATCACGCCTGCATCGCCGAGTTCCGCACCGGCGCGTTCGTCTTCTCGTGCGGCACCCAGGCCTGGTCGACCAAGCTCGCCGGCGACGAGCCGGACGCGCGCGTACAGGCGGCGACCGCCAACGTGCTGCGGCGCATGGCGGAGGGGGCAAAACCGGGCCGGTCAGTCAGTACGTGGGCCAAGCGCCTGCTGGGCTGGCGGGATCGGCTCCGCGCGTAACGTGCCGTCGGACTCGACGTAGGTGCGCCGCGAGAGCTCCCATCGCACCCGGTACGGCCGGTAGCCCATCTTCTCCTTGAAGAAGCGCATCCCGTCCGTGCCGCTGGAATAGTAGTAGTAGTACCAGACGTACGACGACCCGCAGACTCGGCGGTGCCACGCCGCCGTCTCGTAGAGCAGCAGCGCCATGATGCCGTCGTCGAGATAATCCCCGTGCCCGAGCAGCGTCGGCGTGGCCGTCAACTCACCCACCTGCCGGGCGCCCAGGTAGGCGTAGAGTCGGCCGTCTCGCAGGACTCCGAAATACCCGCTGCGGTGGCGCGGGCACGGCTGCTCCTTCGACCGGCCGATGGGGCTGGGCCGAACGCGATAACTGGCGGTCATCGGCTTGCCCTGCCGTTCGCTCTTCGACGTGTTGATCGCGTATATGTCGTCGAGATAGTCGTCGTGCTCGATCGGCGCGAACTCGTAACCGAGGTTCCTCGCGCGCTGCACCTTTTTGCGCAGCCAGCGCGACGACGGCAGGTGAAGCCAGTCCTTCTCGACATCGTCGGGAATGGCGAGAAGTGCGACGTCGGCCCCGTGCAACTCGTAGCCGCGGAAACCCTGGGTGTTGACCGGCGCCGTGAGAGTCTCGAATTGCCAGACCGGCAGCTTCCAGCAGTTCTGGTGATCGGTGTCCCCGTGCTCGAGGTTGATCGTGACCCACGGCATCGTGTCGACGTCGACCGGCACGGCGAGCATGGTAACCGAGGGCGAGGCCAACCCGGGGCGGAGCCAACGCGTACCTGGCCGTTGACGCTTCCCCGGGCCCGACGTCCGACTAGTACTCCACGTAGGTGCGCCGGGACAACTCCCACCGCACCCGATACGGCCGGTAGCCCATCTTCGCCTTGAAGAACCGCAGCCCATCGGTGTGGCTGGACTCGTAATAGTGATAAATCAGAAAACGGGTCCCGGCGACACGACGGTGCCAGAGCGCGATCTCGTACAGCAGCAGACACATGATGCCGTCGTCGAGATAGTCCCCGTGCCCGAGCAGCGTCGGCGTCCGGGTGAGCTCGCCAACCTGGACCGCGTTCGCATAGGCGTAGAGCCGGCCGTCGCGCAGAACGCCGAACCAGCCCTCGCGGTGCCTGGGGCAGGGCTGGTCGGGCAGCGGCCCGATTTCCGGGGGACGGATCCGGTACGACGACGGCATGGGCTGGCCCTGTCGCTGCTCCCGCGAGGTGTTGATGGCGAATATGTCATCGATATAGTCGTCGTGGTTTATCTGCACGAACCGGTAGCCCAGCTTCCGGGCATGCCGGACGCGTTTGCGCATCCACTTCGACGACGGCGCGCCCCACCAGTCCGCCTCGATGTCGTCGGGTAGGACGTTGACGGCCACGTCCGCCCCGAACGCCTCGTACCCGCGGTACCCCTCGAGGTTCACCGGGGCGGTCAGATACTCGAAGTATTCGACTGGCAACACCCAGCACTGTTCATGGTCGGTATCACCGTGCTCGAGGCTGATCGTGACCCACGGCAGCGTCTCTACATCGACGACCACGAGAGGACTGTAACTGAGACGGCGGTCTCACCGAAGAACCACCACGCCCCGGCCCGGCGCCGACGCGGACGGGGTGTGACCGTACGCCCTCCTACAATGCGTTCGTGACGTGATCGTCGCGTCCCGCCGATCCGGAAGGTCCGTGATGTCCTCATGGCTGCGCTCCTCGGTGAGCGCCCTCAGGTCGTCTCTGCCCCGCTTTCTCAGGACCGGTTCCCCCACCCCCGTCTCCCGGAGCGCCCGTATTGACCAGGAGAACGCGCATCCGGGGTCCCGCCGGTGGCGGGAGGGACGCGACCCCGACGACATCACCCGACAGATCGCGGGCTATGCGTCGGCGACGAGCGTGAACCTCGGTGAGTCGATCGACTTCCACGTCACCGTCGACGCCGAAACCGAGTTCACCATCGAGATCTACCGCATCGGCTGGTACGGCGGAACCGGCGCCCGCCACATGCTCACCAGCCCACCCCTGCCCGGCCACCGCCAACCACCCCCCACCCTCGACCCCACCACCGGACTGATCACCTGCGACTGGCCCGCCTCCTGGACCCTGACCATCCCCACCCACTGGACCTCCGGCCTCTACCTGGCCAGCTTCGTCACCGACCAATGGCGCGCCGCCACCCCCTTCGTCGTCCGCGACGACACCACCACCGCCCAACTCTGCGTCGTCGTCCCCTTCACCACCTACCAGGCCTACAACCAATGGCCCAACGACGGCCGCACCGGCAAAAGCCTCTACTACGGCTTCCCACCCACCACCGACACCGACGAACCCAACTTCACCAACGACCCCACCACCCGCGCCGCCAAAGTCAGCTTCGACCGGCCGTACGCCAACAACGCCGGCCTACCGAGCCAGGCCGACTACGACCTGAGCCTGATCGGTTGGCTGGAACGGGAAGGGTACGACGTCACCTACTGCACGAGCATCGACCTGCACTGCGGCCGGATCGACCCCACCCGATTCACCGGCCTCGTCTTCAGCGGCCACGACGAGTACTGGTCGCGTCAGATGCGCGACGTGGTGCACGAAGCCGTACACGCGGGCACGAGCCTCGCGTTCTTCTCGGCCAACAGCATCTACTGGCACATCCGCGTCGAGCCCTCCCCCACCACCGGCCGACCGGACCGCGTCGTGGTCTGCTACAAAACCGCCCCCGACCCCGACGCCACCCCCGGCACGGCGACCACCAAATGGCGGACGCGGAGTCCGGGGCCGGGTATGCCCGAGCAGGCCGTGCTCGGGGTTCAGTACCGTGCCGTGGTCCCCGAACCCGTCCCGCTCGTCATCAAGAACAGCCACCACTGGATGTGGGCCGGCACCGGAGCCGCCGACGGCGACACCATCCCCGGGCTCGTGGCCGGCGAAGCCGACAACCTGGACCCGCGGTACCCCAGGGCGAACGGGGTGCAGGTGTTGCTCTCCGAGTCGCCGTACACGATGGAGGACGGCACCCCGACCGTCCAGCACACCAGCGTCTACGAGGCGCCCAGCGGCTCCATCGTGTTCGTCGCCGGAACCTTCCACTGGGCCTTCGGCCTCAACCACGCCACCTACGGCGACCGACGCATCGAGCAGGCGACGCGCAACCTCCTGCACCGCATGATGACGCCGGCTGACCAACGCCCGGACCCCCCGGCCTTCGACACGGCCGAGCCGCCCCACCCAAGCCGGGAAGAGGTCTGGCAGAGCCGAAGCGCCCACGCCGCCTTCCCGATACCTCTCGCCGAGGGTGCGCGGACCGCAATCTCCTTCTTCTCGGCCCAGTTCTTCGGCCGCAACGACGTGGTCTTCCTCGACCACCTGGGCGTGGCCGAGATGGTCCTGGTCGACATCGACGCGGCCAAGCTGCGGGCCATGGCCCGGATGTACCCCGCCGTGGTCCAGACGTTCCCGGAGGACGCCTTCGTGGTCGCGCGGCGCCTCGGGCGACGCCAGCGTCGTTTCGACGTGGTCATCTGCGACCCCAACACCAACGACGGGTGGACCGTTCTGGGCGAGAACTTCGACACGTTCAGCGTTCTCGCCGGACGGGCGTGGATCACCGGGGTGACCGCCGGCGACCTGGAACGGGCCGGCGTGGCGCCGACCCTCGACGGTGTCCAGACGTGGCTCGACGCGAACGGGCGCGGCGAGTGGGAGGTGGCCTGGCTCCGCGAGCGCAACCGCTCGACTCACCTGCTGTGGCTCGGGCTGCGCCGCCGAACCTTCCTCACGTAGCCGACCACCCGCCTCACGGTGGGTAGCAGGCCGACCGCGGCCAGCGCTGCCTTGGCCCGTTCGCGGACCCAGCGCCGGGACCAGCGGGCCGGCCGCCCGCTCGACTTCCTGCTCGGGGTGGCTGGGGCGGGCGGCTCGACCGGTGGTGGGGTCGAGACGACGCGCAGGACTTCAGGGTTGTCGGGATCGAACGCGAAGGTGGGCACGGGCACACCCGGCCGGCCCAACTCCCAGTGCACATCGAACGGAGCAAACCCCGCCTGCTCCTTGAAATACCGCAACCCCCCCGAACCAGCATCATGCAGGTGATAAACCGCGTACCGAGCCCCCGACTCCTTCTTCCGCAACTTCACCGACTCAAACACCAACAGGTACATGATCCCGTCATCCAGGCGCTCACCATGCCCCAGGATCTCCGAGAACAGCACCATCTCCCCACACTGACGCAACAACGCATACGCAAACAACCGCCCACCCTGGAACACACCCACATAGTCGTTCCGATGCCGCGGACACGTCTGCCCCCGAAACGGAGCCTTATCCGGCGGATACTCCGTATACGCCGCCGACATCGGCTTACCCTGCCGCTCCGGCTTCGACAAATTAATCTCATAAATATCGTCACGGTAATCCCGGAAATCAAACTCCCGGAACTCGTACCCCAACCGCAACGCCCGCCGAACCCGACGCCGCAAATACGCCGACCCCGGCGCCCCCCACCAATCCCGCTCAATATCGTCCGGGATCACCAACACACTCACACCATGCGTCAACCGACCACGGCCCGGCCGCTCCAGATCCGGCGCAACAAACCGCGCATACCGATCAACCGGACTCACCGAACACGTCCGATGAGGACTGTCCCCATACTCCAAATTGATCGACAGCGACCGAACCGCGACGTCACGCTGCATGGTGCCGAAACTAGCAGGTTGGCCCCTCGGCCGGCAGCCTGGCCGGCCGCGGCGCAGTGGCCACCGTCGGTTCAACTAGACTGCCGAGTCGCACCGCCCCGGACGACGTGGCAAGGCGCGCGGAAAGGAGGGCCGGCGTGCGACCGCGGCCAGACGACGACGGTCAGGCCGGTCCGGCCCCCGTCGGCGGCCGGCCCACGCACGGTTTGAGCGCCCGCATCATCGCCGAGAACCGCCATGTGGGGTCCGATCGGTGGCGGGACGGTCTCGAGCAGGACGACATCATCATCCGACCGATCGAGGGGTACGCGTCGGCGACGAGCGTGAACCTCGGTGAGTCGATCGACTTCCACGTCACCGTCGACGCCGAAACCGAGTTCACCATCGAGATCTACCGCATCGGCTGGTACGGCGGAACCGGCGCCCGCCACATGCTCACCAGCCCACCCCTGCCCGGCCACCGCCAACCACCCCCCACCCTCGACCCCACCACCGGACTGATCACCTGCGACTGGCCCGCCTCCTGGACCCTGACCATCCCCACCCACTGGACCTCCGGCCTCTACCTGGCCAGCTTCGTCACCGACCAATGGCGCGCCGCCACCCCCTTCGTCGTCCGCGACGACACCACCACCGCCCAACTCTGCGTCGTCGTCCCCTTCACCACCTACCAGGCCTACAACCAATGGCCCAACGACGGCCGCACCGGCAAAAGCCTCTACTACGGCTTCCCACCCACCACCGACACCGACGAACCCAACTTCACCAACGACCCCACCACCCGCGCCGCCAAAGTCAGCTTCGACCGGCCGTACGCCAACAACGCCGGCCTACCGAGCCAGGCCGACTACGACCTGAGCCTGATCGGTTGGCTGGAACGGGAAGGGTACGACGTCACCTACTGCACGAGCATCGACCTGCACTGCGGCCGGATCGACCCCACCCGATTCACCGGCCTCGTCTTCAGCGGCCACGACGAGTACTGGTCGCGTCAGATGCGCGACGTGGTGCACGAAGCCGTACACGCGGGCACGAGCCTCGCGTTCTTCTCGGCCAACAGCATCTACTGGCACATCCGCGTCGAGCCCTCCCCCACCACCGGCCGACCGGACCGCGTCGTGGTCTGCTACAAAACCGCCCCCGACCCCGACGCCACCCCCGGCACGGCGACCACCAAATGGCGGACGCGGAGTCCGGGGCCGGGTATGCCCGAGCAGGCCGTGCTCGGGGTTCAGTACCGTGCCGTGGTCCCCGAACCCGTCCCGCTCGTCATCAAGAACAGCCACCACTGGATGTGGGCCGGCACCGGAGCCGCCGACGGCGACACCATCCCCGGGCTCGTGGCCGGCGAAGCCGACAACCTGGACCCGCGGTACCCCAGGGCGAACGGGGTGCAGGTGTTGCTCTCCGAGTCGCCGTACACGATGGAGGACGGCACCCCGACCGTCCAGCACACCAGCGTCTACGAGGCGCCCAGCGGCTCCATCGTGTTCGTCGCCGGAACCTTCCACTGGGCCTTCGGCCTCAACCACGCCACCTACGGCGACCGACGCATCGAGCAGGCGACGCGCAACCTCCTGCACCGCATGATGACGCCGGCTGACCAACGCCCGGACCCCCCGGCCTTCGACACGGCCGAGCCGCCCCACCCAAGCCGGGAAGAGGTCTGGCAGAGCCGAAGCGCCCACGCCGCCTTCCCGATACCTCTCGCCGAGGGTGCGCGGACCGCAATCTCCTTCTTCTCGGCCCAGTTCTTCGGCCGCAACGACGTGGTCTTCCTCGACCACCTGGGCGTGGCCGAGATGGTCCTGGTCGACATCGACGCGGCCAAGCTGCGGGCCATGGCCCGGATGTACCCCGCCGTGGTCCAGACGTTCCCGGAGGACGCCTTCGTGGTCGCGCGGCGCCTCGGGCGACGCCAGCGTCGTTTCGACGTGGTCATCTGCGACCCCAACACCAACGACGGGTGGACCGTTCTGGGCGAGAACTTCGACACGTTCAGCGTTCTCGCCGGACGGGCGTGGATCACCGGGGTGACCGCCGGCGACCTGGAACGGGCCGGCGTGGCGCCGACCCTCGACGGTGTCCAGACGTGGCTCGACGCGAACGGGCGCGGCGAGTGGGAGGTGGCCTGGCTCCGCGAGCGCAACCGCTCGACTCACCTGCTGTGGCTCGGGCTGCGCCGCCGAACCTTCCTCACGTAGCCGACCACCCGCCTCACGGTGGGTAGCAGGCCGACCGCGGCCAGCGCTGCCTTGGCCCGTTCGCGGACCCAGCGCCGGGACCAGCGGGCCGGCCGCCCGCTCGACTTCCTGCTCGGGGTGGCTGGGGCGGGCGGCTCGACCGGTGGTGGGGTCGAGACGACGCGCAGGACTTCAGGGTTGTCGGGATCGAACGCGAAGGTGGGCACGGGCACACCCGGCCGGCCCAACTCCCAGTGCACATCGAACGGAGCAAACCCCGCCTGCTCCTTGAAATACCGCAACCCCCCCGAACCAGCATCATGCAGGTGATAAACCGCGTACCGAGCCCCCGACTCCTTCTTCCGCAACTTCACCGACTCAAACACCAACAGGTACATGATCCCGTCATCCAGGCGCTCACCATGCCCCAGGATCTCCGAGAACAGCACCATCTCCCCACACTGACGCAACAACGCATACGCAAACAACCGCCCACCCTGGAACACACCCACATAGTCGTTCCGATGCCGCGGACACGTCTGCCCCCGAAACGGAGCCTTATCCGGCGGATACTCCGTATACGCCGCCGACATCGGCTTACCCTGCCGCTCCGGCTTCGACAAATTAATCTCATAAATATCGTCACGGTAATCCCGGAAATCAAACTCCCGGAACTCGTACCCCAACCGCAACGCCCGCCGAACCCGACGCCGCAAATACGCCGACCCCGGCGCCCCCCACCAATCCCGCTCAATATCGTCCGGGATCACCAACACACTCACACCATGCGTCAACCGACCACGGCCCGGCCGCTCCAGATCCGGCGCAACAAACCGCGCATACCGATCAACCGGACTCACCGAACACGTCCGATGAGGACTGTCCCCATACTCCAAATTGATCGACAGCGACCGAACCGCGACGTCACGCTCCACCCGTTCCTCCCCTCAGACGGACCCGGACCACGCCGGCCGACTGGTCGTCGCATCCGGCCACGATCACCACACAGTGCCCTCTCCATCGCGATCAGCAACGATCAGCGGGCGGCCGCGGAGCGGTCGGGTCGGGCGACAAAGGCCCCACAACGACAAGCCTCACGCCATCCGTCGTCGCGCCATTGATCAGCACGACCCCTCATCGGCGGGATACCCGGCGACGATACACGTACCGGAAGCGGATTCCGTGGTGCCTTAGACTTCGGCCTTGTCCGCGTTCCCGGCCCCAGGAGTGAACCGGTGCTGGATGACCCTGCGGTCGACGACGACCGGCCACGACTCGTCCGCGGTCGCATCGTCATGCTGGTCGACAACGGTGTGCGGGGCGACTCACGGGTGCAGAAGGAAGCCGTGGCCGCGGCCGACGCCGGGTGGGAGGTGATCCTGCTCGGTCGGACAACGGGGCCGGAGGAGGAACGCTGGGAGATCGGCAAGGCCAAGGTGCGCCTCATCCCGATGCCGGAGGTGCTCAACCGAAGGCCGAGCGACTTCCGCCGTCCGATCCTGCGTAACCCGCTCGCCTACCCCGCCAAAGAGATAGCCCAGTACCACGCCCGGCGGGTGGCCGCCTGGCGGGCCGACATCGTCGCTCGGTTCGCGGAGCTGGAGGTGATCCGCCGCTCCCAAGACGGGATGCGAGGACTGCGCGGGCGGCGGTTGCGCCTCCGCGCCGAGCTGTTGGCGTCCCGAATACGGGGCAAATGGGTTACTATCCGCCGAAATCAGTACACAAAGGTGGCGCGTCGGCGCCTGGTCCGCGGCGGTCGCTGGGACCGGTTCGTGATGTGGTTCTGGCTCACGACCATGAAGGACCGCGCGTGGCGTCGGCTGGAGCCCCGGCTGTGGGAGTTCGAGCTGGCGTTCGGGCGGGTCATCGACGCCCTGCGCCCGGACATCGTCCACGCCAACGACTTCTACATGCTTCCGGTCGGTGCCCGGGCCGTGCTGCGAGCCCGAGCGGCGGGCCGCCGGGTCGCCCTGGTCTGGGACGCGCACGAACTCGTCTCCGGGTTGAAGGCGCGCTCGGCCAACATCCGGTGGCTGCCGGCCCACATCGCGATCGAACGCGAGTACGCCCGGTACGCCGACGCCGCCATGACGGTCTCCACCGAGCTGGCCGAGGAGCTGCAGAAGGCGCACGGCCTGCCGGAGCTGCCGACGGTCGTGCTCAACGCCCCCGAGATACATCCGGACGTGTCGGCGCCGAGCCTCCGCGAGGCGTGCGGAGTCGGCCCCGACACGCCCCTGCTGGTGTACAGCGGCGCGGCGGCCCCCCAACGAGGCATCGACACAATGATCGATGCATTGCCGCACATGCCCGAGGTCCACGTCGCCCTCGTGGTGGCCTTGCCGCCGTCGAAGTTCGTCCAGGATCTGGTCCTGCGGGCAGAGTCACTCGGCGTGGGGCCCCGCGTGCACCTGGCCCCGTACGTTCCGTTCGACCAGGTCGTGGGCTACCTCAGCGAGGCCGACGCCGGAGTCATTCCTATCCATCACTGGCCCAACCACGAGATCGCGCTCATCACGAAGTTCTTCGAGTACGCCCACGCGCGGCTGCCGATGATCGTCAGCGATGTCCGGGCCATGGCCAACGCGACCCGTGACATCGGCCAGGGCGAGGTGTTCCGAGCCGGAGACGTCGAGGACTTCGTTCGCGCGGTCAAGCTGGTCCTCGCCGACCCGAACCGGTACCGAGCCGCCTACGACCGACCCGGGTTGCTGGAATCGTGGACCTGGCGGGCCCAGGCTGACGTGCTCGACCGGGTCTACTCCCGGTTCCAGCCGCCGTACCCGCGGCTCGCGCGGGGCGAGAAACCCCAGGTCAGCGTCATCGTGCCGGTCCGCAACGCGATGCCCCACGTGTCGCGCAACATCCGGTCGCTGCTCGACCAGACCATGGGGCTCGACAACTTCGAAGTGATAGCTATCGATGACGGCTCCACCGACGGCAGCGGCGAGCTGCTCGACGCGTTCGCCCGGAAGCACCCGGACAGCTTCCGCGTGGTTCGCCGGACGACGGGCGGGAACGGGCCGGCCGCGGCCTACAACCTGGCTCTGGACGTCGCCCGCGGCCGGTACGTGCTGTTCGTCGGCGCCGGCGACCTGCTCGGCCCGGAGGCGCTGGTCCGCATGGTGGCTGCAGCCGACGAGCACGGCTCCGACGTGCTGGCGGTGCGCATGGTCGGGGTCAACGGGCGTCCGGTTCCCACGGACCTGTTCAGCGAGAGCCGCGACCAGATCGCTGTGTTCGAGCCCCGGCTCGCCATGGCGCTGTCCAACACGAAACTCTTCCGTCGCCGGCTGATCGAGCACCACCGGCTGCGCTATCCCGAGGACGTACCGGTCGGCAGCGACCAGGTCTTCACGCTCCGGGCCTGCCTGCGCGCACGGCGGATCTCCGTCGCGGCGGACTACGACTACTACTACGCCGTCGCGCGGCGGGGCATCGGCGCGGCCACCCGGACGAGCACGCTCGAGCGGCTGCACTCCGTCGAGCGGGTCATGGCTCTCGTGGCGGACGAGGTGCCCGCCGGTGGTGACCGCGACACCGTGATGCGCCGGTACTTCAGTGTGGAGCTGCCGCAGCTGCTGGAAGAGCTGCTCACGGCCGACCAGCCGACCCGCGAGCAGATCGTCGCCGGAGTCGGCCGGCTCGCCGATACCTACCTGACCGACGAACTCGCCCGCCGGCTCAACGCGGACCACCGGGTTCGGCTGCGGCTGGCCCAGCAGAGGCGGCTCGACGATCTTGTCGCCGTCGTAACCCAGGATGCCGAGCCCCGGCCGGCTCCGATCGTCGCGATCGGCGATCGGCTCTTCCTCAACTACGCCCGCCTCGGCTCGCCGGGGACCGGCCTGCCCGCGGAGGTCGCCGAGATCACGCACGACCTGGCGGGGCAGGTCGCCAACCGGAACGAGGTCAGCTCGGTGCGGTGGACCGTGGACAAGGACCGCCGGCCGGCGCTGGTCATCGAGGTCGACGTATTGCTCGATCTCGATGACCACGACCTGAGGACCGCCGACGTGACGATCACAGACGTGCCGACGACCGTGACCCTCGAGCCGCCGGTCGCGGGTCGCCCCGGCACTCGACTGCGGGTCACCGTGCGGCTCGACCACCTGCTGGCGCAGGGTGGAGAGCAGGGCGCCCGCCTGGACCCGGCGTTGCACATCGGGTTGGCCGACTCCACGGGCCGGTCGCCGTTGCGCATGCCCCCGGACGTACACCCCGCGCGCCGGTTCGCCCGCGGCGAGTTCGGCCTCGTCCGCGTCAGCGCCACCCGCAGCGCCGCCAACAGCCTGATCGTCGCCATCACTCCCGTGACCGCCCGTCGGGTCGCCGGCAAGATCGTCCGTACGCTGCTGGGCCGGTGACACGGCCGCTCACGCGGCTGACGGCACCACGTGTATCGAACCGTACCTGCGTCCGACCAGGCCCCGAGGTGGCTCAACCGAAACGGCGGCTGGCGCCCGCGATATCGCCGTGAAGGAGGTCGGCCCAAGCCGCGAGCACCGCCTGGGGATCGGCGATCGTTCTGATCCGGTCCCGGGCTGCGACGGAGCGTTCGCGCCAGACGTCCTCGTCGGCGAACGAAAGGATCGTCGCCACCGCGTCTTCCGGCGTGGGTGCGATCCACTCTGGACTGAAGATGTCCGCGGCACCCGGCCGAGGACGGATCACCGGGACGGCCCCCGAGGCCATCCCCTCGGCGAGCGCCATGTGAAAGCCCTCGACGTCGCTGGTGGACAGAACGCTTCCGACCTTGCGGTACCAGCGCGCCATGTCGCGGCCGGGCGCGTCGAAGACGACGCCGTTGCGCAGGACCGGGTCCGTCTCGAGGCGACGCAGCCACGCGTCGACGTACGTCCGCTCCTCGGGCCGCCGCCAGCCGTACGGGTTGTCCCACGGCAGGACAGTGCGGACGAAGAAGGTGAAGCGCGGATCCTCCCGACGCACGGCCGCCACCACGTCCAGCATGAGGTCGAACCGCTTGTTGGCCAGGTCGATGCCGACCGCGCCGATGCCGAACCGCGCTCCCGGCAGCTTCGGACGGTCGAAGGAGTCTGTGTCGACGTAATTAGGAATGTAAACCAGCTTGTGCTCGGGCCACCCGAGGCGTTCGACGATCTCCCGCCTGACGTGCCGGGACACGTACACCACAGCGTCAACTCGATCGATGTCGATCTCAGCCGGGAAGGTGGTGGTCAGCTCGTAGCGATGCAGCCGCACCACGAGCCACTGGCCGGCCCGCTTGCGGCGGGCGAACCACGCCGCGTTGGGCCGGGCCCACTCGGCCAGGAGGGTCTCGGCGCGCGCCGCCAGCGACGCGGTCCGCGCCGACGGGACGCGCAGCCGCGGCCACTCGTCGAGGCTCACGCGCAGGTTGAAGCCGGCGTCCAGCCGGGCCGCCAGCTCGCGGGCGAACTTGAGGTCGTACCCGCTCACCAACACGTTCCGCCGCGGCCGGTCGTCGGTCGGCCGGGCCGCCGACAGCAGCCGCGCGGCGACCCGGTCCGGGGTGCCGGGGACCGGTCGATTCACGGTCGGCTCACCCGACGGCATCGGTGGACCGGGTTCACCCGTCCACCACGGCCGCAGGGCGATGGGGGGCCGGCGGGCCGAGCCGCCGGCGAGGGCCGCCCGGTCGGCCGGTGGTTCGTCCTCGACCGCCCGTCCAGCGCAGGCGGGGCAGCCGTCATGGTCGAGAATGGGAAATATCTCGACACGCGGACGGCTGGTGGCCGCGGCGGCCCGTTCCACCGACTCCCGGGCGTCCTCGTCGATGCACAGAAAACCCGCAATGCGCGGTGCCAGGGCGGCCAGGGCCGCCGCGTAGGGATCGTCATTCGCGGCGCGGCGCTCGGGCGGAAGCGCCAGGCACCAGACCGTCCGGCCGGCCACCCCCAGGCCGAGAACGAAGCCGGCCACGCCCGGCGACTCCGCCACCACGAGATCCGCCCCGGCCAGGGCCGCCCGCATCGCCCGCACGCCCGAAGTCCGGCGACGCACCCGGTCGCGGCCGGTCCGCACCCACCGGCGCATCGCCCGGACGACGGGGCGGCCGCCGGGCGCCGGGCCGAACGCGAGCAGGTCACGCGGGGCCACCAGCTCGCGCAGGCGGGTTCCGGTCGGAGCGAACGCCATCCGCGCGGTCCGCCGCCAGCAGCACACGCCCGCCTCATCGGGCCAGCGCGGATCCTTCAGCAGGACGACGACCGCCCCGGCCTCAGAGTCGGTACGCTCGGTCACTCGTGGTCGCTCCGCGGGTATCGAAGAACCGTCGGGCTCGCTCGGCCAGACGCTCGGCGTCGTAGGCTCGATGGTCCTGCACCAGGATCGTCAGATCGGCAACCGCCACCGCCGCCTCGACGTCGTCCACGCGCGGCACCTCCGTCCCGGAGACAGTCCACCGGGGAACGTACGGGTCGTGGTAGCTCACCTTGGCGCCGAGCTGCATGAGGGCCTGGGCCAGCGGGATGGCCGGTGACTCGCGTTGGTCGGAGATGTTGCGCTTGTAGGTCACCCCGAGCAGCAGGACGGACGCACCGTTGATCGCCTGCCCCGCCTCGTTGAGGATGTTCTGCGCCCGCCGGGCCACGTAGGCGGGCATGGTCGCATTGATCTCCTGCGCCAACTCGACGAACCGGAACGGGTAGCCCAGCTTGACCCGCACGCTCTGGCTCAGGTAGTTCGGATCGATCGGGATGCAGTGTCCGCCCACCCCGGGACCGGGGTAGAACGCTTGGAAACCGAACGGTTTGGTGGCGGCGGCGCGAATGGCGTCCCACAGGTCGATGCCGAGCTCGTGGCAGAACCGGGCCATCTCGTTGACCAGGGCGATGTTGACGTGCCGGTAGGTGTTCTCCAGCAGTTTCGCGGTCTCCGCCTCCCGCGTGCCCTTCGTGCGCACCACGGACGGCACGAACCGTTCGTAGAACCGCGCGGCCCGCTGGGTGCAGGCCGGCGTGTACCCACCCACGATCTTGGGCACGTTGTGGGGCCCGAACTGCTCATTCCCGGGATCGATGCGTTCCGGGGAAAAGGCGAGGTGGAAATCGACGCCCGCCGTCAGGCCGGACCGCTCCAGGATCGGGCGGACCAAGTCGTCGGTGGTTCCCGGGTAGGAGGTGGACTCGAGCACGACCAGCATTCCGGGTCGTAGGTGGCGCGCGATGGCGGTCGCCGCCGCCGTGACGGCGTGAAGATCGGCCCGACCGTCCTCGGCCAACGGGGTGGGCACGCAAATGACCACGGACTCCGGTTGGGCGAGCACCGCCTCGTCGGTGTCGGCCCGGAACCCGGCGCGGAGCATGGACGCCACGTCGTCGTCCGAGAGATCGTCGATGTGCGACCGGCCGGCGTTGATCGCCTCGACCACCACCGGGTCGATGTCGAATCCGATCACGCTCAGTCCGGCCCGTACGGCCTGCCGCGCCAACGGCAGGCCCACATAGCCGAGGCCGACCACGACGAGATCGATGCTCATCGCATCCTCCGCCGGGACGGACCGAATGCGCGGCGCAGCCGGGACACCACACGGATCGCGGTCAGGGCGACCACCAGCCGGGTCGCTCGCAGCCAGGACCGCAGACCCGCGACCTCCACGGTCGCGGGCAGCCACGAGCCCGGGCGGACTCCGGCCACCACGTCCGCGCCCGACGCGGCCAGCGTCGGCAGCGGCACCGTGGACAGGTCGATGATGCCGGCCGCGGCCGGGGTCAGCTCCCGCACACCGTAGGACTGGGCCACCACCTCGGCCGGCGACCGGTCGGGATGCCAGCGGGCCCGGCTCATCGCCGCGGTGCGCCAGAGGGTCACGGTGGACCGGTCGTCGGCCGGTCGCCGCAGCGGCACCCGCACCGCCCCGGCCCGGTGCCGGTCCGCCTCGTCGATCAGGCGGGACAGCGAGTGGGCCGACAGCCCCGCGGTGGCGGGCACGTGCAGCAGGTACGGGGCCGGGAAGGCGGTGACCGGTGCCTGCTCGACGAGCCGTACCTGCGGGTCGGCGCGATAGGTGGCGGCCAACAGGCGCAGGTCGAGCAGGGGGTCGTCCCGGATGGTCCGCGGCTCGTCCTCCACCTTGCTCCACGGACCGACCAGATCCAGCCGCAGGTCACGCTCCTCGCCGCGCAGCACCGCGTCGGCGGCGGCCCGGACCAGCTCGAGGGGATGGTCGGCCACGTCCATGGCCACGACCACCAGGGGCACCGACCAGGCCGAGCCGCCGACCTTCCGCAGCCACCGGGGATGCGGCATCCGATCGGCCAGGAACGGCGCGGAGAGGCGGCGCAGGGCGTGCCCGTCACGCTGCATGCCGGACAGCCCCAGGTGCCAGGAGCCGGCGGCCCGCTCGGGAATGAAGACGGCGCCGGCCTGGGCCAGCCGGTAGCCGAACTCGGTGTCCGAGCCTCGCCGGAGCCCGGGATCGTAGCCGCCGGCCGCCTCGAACAGCTCACGCCGCAGCGCGACCGTGGCCCCCACGTGCGTGAGGAACCCGAGGTGGTCGGCGTCGCGAAGCAGGTCGGTGCGGTCGATGATCGCGTCGGGGTACGCGTGGGGGCGGCCGTCCCGGGGATCGAAGAGCTGGCGGGCGCCAACCTCGGCCAGGCGCTCCGGGGTGGGCCAGCCCGGCCCACCTGGCTGGACATCGACGAACAGCTTCGTCCCGAGGGTGACCGCGTACGGCAGCGCGTGGTGCCACCGGGCGTGGGCCTCCACGTGCTCGGGATAGACCACCATGTCCGCGTCCAGCCGCAGCAGGATGTCGCCGGTGGCCTGGCGCATGCCCACGTTGCACGCGTTGGCGATGCCGGTACCGGTCGAGTGATCGCTGACGCGGACCAGCCGCGTCGTGGCCGGACGCCGCCGGGGCAACTCGAGCGGAGGCTCGGATCCGTCGTCGACGACGACGACCTCGAGGAGGTCGGCCGGGTAGGTCTGGTCGGCCAGCGCGGCCAGCGTGAGGTCCAGGCTGGCCTGGCACTGGTAGGCGGGAATGACCACGCTGACGCGCTCGGTCGGGCGCCACGCTCCCAGCGGCGGGACCGGGACCCCGGACCAGTCGTTGCGAACGACCAGGGGTGTGCTCGTCACGGTCGCGCCCCGCCTTCGCCGAACTCCCGCGCATCGTCGGCCGCAAACCCGCTCCACGGCGGCAGCCCCGGCCAGTGCCGGACAGGGTCGCGCAGGAAGTACCGTTCCCCCGGGTCCCAGGTATGGCCGTCACGGTGACGGGTATAGATAAACCCAAACGAATGCGTACGGTAGACCAGTCCCCCGGCCGCGCGCACCCGATCCAGGAGAGCCCGGTCGACCGAGCGCGGCACCGGACGCCAGCCACCCACGTGTTCCAGGTCTCCCCGGCCGATGAGAATGGTTCCGCCCGCGACGACGTCCGTGTAGGTCTCGTTCGCCACGCGGCGACGGATGGTCGTGTCGTAGGTCGTCAGATACACGAACTCGGCCGCACGTCCCGCCACGGTCGCCCCGGAGTAGTGACGGGCGAGCACCAGATCCCAGATGTGCTCCGGGCCGTACCGGTCGTCGTCGTCCACTTTGGTCACGAAGCTGCCGCTGGCCCGCCGCGTCGCGGCCGCTAGCGCCTCGCCCAGCGTGAGCTCCCCGGGAATCGCGACCAGGGTGACCGACAGGCCGGGCTCGCGGACGAGGTCACGCTGCCGGGCATCGAGGTCGACGCCGTGCAGCCCGAGCACGACCTCCAGGTTGGGATAGGTCTGGGCCCGCAGGTCGGCCAGCACGCGGGCCAGGTAGCTCGGACGCCGGGTGACGAGCAGCGCGCTGACCGGGGGCGGATCGTCCCCGAGCGGCCGCGTGCCCACGCCGGCCCCGTGGCCGCGCAGCGCCGCCCGTCGCTGCGCCACGCTGCGCAGCTCCCACTGGATCGGGTCGTCCCGTCGACCGGGCGCCGGCGTCGTGAGCACGTCCGCCAGCTCGTCGGTGAGCAGCGCCCGCACCGCGGCCGGGATCGTGGGGGCGTGAATCACGAGGCCCGTCATCGCGAGCTGGGCCAGGGCGCTGGCCGTCGCGGCCGGGGGCAGGTCGGGGTCGACCGATGCAAGCGTCACCGTTCCCATGCGCCGCAACGCCGACCGATGGGCCTCCCCGAGGGCGTCGCCCGCGCGCCCGGTGGCGACGAGCCGGGCGCGCCGACCGGTGGACACCCGCCACCACACGCCGTCGTCCCGGCCCGACACGCTCAGCACTCCCCGGGCCAGCTCCGCCCCGTCCGAACCGCGGCCCACCGGACCCGCGGCGACCGCGTCGACCAGGATCCGCTCCCGCCCGTCGGGATCACGCACGCCGAGCCAGGACGCGGGCGAGACCGACTCGTCGACCTTGGCGACCGGGGTCCACGTCGGCGTGGCCGGCCGAGCCACCGTCTTGGTGGCCAGCCAAGCGACCAGGCCGCGGGGACGCGGCGGCTCCGGGGCCGGCGCGGGCGAGCCGATCACGCCGTGCCGCAGCCACGCGGGCCGTCCGTCCTCGGCGGCCACGACCGGGGTCAGCACCGCCGGCCACGGGCGAGCCGGGTCCACCGCGGCGAGCGCGGCGTCGAGGAGGTGGTAGGCCGCGACGGGCGCCCCGACCTCGACCGCCACCCGGGCCGATCCGCGCCCGGTCGCCGGCAGCCGAACCGAGTGCTCGACCATCGACGGCACGGGCCCGACCCGTCCGGACCAGCCGGGCCACGGAGCGCGCCAGTTCGTGAGGTCAAGGATCAGGCCGCGCACCGGCGTGGTGAGGTCCCTCGTCCGGAGCAGGGACCGGGCCGCGGCGAGATCGGCGGCCACGATCGAGACCCGCGCGCCGTCGACGCTGACGGAAGCGCCCGGACGCGGCTCGCCGTCGGGCCAGGCGGGCGGGCGGGATACGATACGGACCCAGCGCCGCCGGGCGGCGCGGAGACGACCGCGGACCACGCTCTGCCAGTCCGCGCGGGGCAACGCCCGACGAGGCGACACCTGGCCGGACGGCGACGGCGCGGCATCGGCGCGCGGGTATGCCTGCGGCAAGCGGGCCTCCCGGCAGACAGGCTCGGCGGGCTTGCGCCCGCGCATGTGGTGTGACACTCTACCCGACCTGCACCGGCCGGCCGGTTACGCCATCCGGTACAGTCTCGGACAGTTCCGCGCAGCTTGCCGGAGCGGAACCGGCCAGCAATTCCGCGCAGCTTGCCGGAGCGGAACCGGCCAGCAATTCCGCGCAGCTTGCCGGAGCGGAACCGGCCAGCAATTCCGCGCAGCTTGCCGGAGCGGAACCGGCAAGGGATTTCCCGCAGCGTCCGGAGGCAGCGTGAACGGGTCCTACTTCGCCCACCCGACCGCAGAGATCGAAGAGGGTGCGCAGATCGGGGCAGGCACGAAGATCTGGCACCTCGTTCACGTCCGGTCGACGGCGGTGATCGGGGCCGACTGTGTCCTCGGCCGCAACGTCTACGTCGACGCCGACGTGGTGATCGGCAACCGGGTCAAGATCCAGAACAACGTCTCCGTCTACAAGGGAGTGACCCTCGAGGACGAGGTGTTCGTCGGCCCGTCCGCCGTGTTCACCAACGACCGCCTGCCCCGGGCGCAGAACCCGAACTGGCAGATCACCCCGACCATCGTCCGCCGCGGGGCGTCGATCGGCGCGAACGCCACACTGGTCTGTGGAATAGAAATAGGCGAGTACGCGATGGTGGCCGCCGGTGCGGTGGTCACCCGGAACGTGGCGCCGTACCAGCTCGTGGCGGGCAACCCGGCCCGGCCGATCGGATGGGTGGACGAGTCCGGCGCCGTGGTCTCCCGCGACCCGACACGTCCGCCGGGCGCGTGATCCGCCATCGTCGACGCGTCACAAGGGATCGGGCACGTCGAGGTCGTCGAGCCACGACTGGCCGGCGTCGCGGTACTCGGCCTCCTCTTCGGGTGTCGCCCACGCAAGCGACCGCTCCCAGGACATCGCTCGTCCGACCTTGGCCAGCCGGAGGGCATCGGACACCATCTCCCGAAGGCTCGCCGCATCCGTGAAGGTCTGCCACGGCTCCAGATAGGCGTCGCGAAGCCGCAGCAGCAACGGATCGCCTGGCGGCACATCGAAGGCATCGGCGGCCTTCTGCAGACCTTTGAGCAGCACGCCGAAGGGATGCGCGACAAGGCAATCCCCCCAGTCGAAGACCTGCCCCGTCCGGAACACGTTCTTGGGTTGCAGGTCGTCGTGCTGAAGGCTGACCGGTACCGGACCGTCGAGCAGACGCTTACCGGCCGCGACGACCGCCGCCCGGGATTCCGGCGTGATCGTGAGAGTCGCCGCTGCGGACAGAATGGTCGCTGGTGTCGCGTCGGGTACGCCGATCTCCCACATCCGGTCCAGGTGCGGAATCAGGTCCTGCTGCAGCACGGCGTGGTCAGCGAAGAGCTTGGTCCACACGTTCACATCTGTCGACCCAGCCTCGGCCAGGGTGGGTCCGCCGTCCGGCATCAGCAGCCACCCGCGCTCCGCATCCGCCGCAATCGGCGTGAGCACCCGCCCGGGAACCACCGTCGCCAGCGTCGCGACGAGTCCGGCCTCGTACTTGCTCGACGCTCGCGCCTCCTTGAACCAGAGCGGGCCAGCGGTCGTGGGCACCCGCGCGACCATCGACCACAGGCAATCGACGACGACCTCGACCGGGCCGGCCACGGAGACGGCGGCAGCGGACTCGATCCACTCGCGTTGCTCCACCGAGATCATTGACCGCCTCCGATGACGATGCGCGTGACGGCCGGCCAGCGCTCGGGGTCGGTGACCCGCCGGCCGTCCAGCAGAACCCGCACGTTGGGGAAGTCCGTGCTGCGCAGGTCCCGGTACTCCGCGTGGTCGGTCTGCACCACGACAGCAGTGACCGGCTCGCCCTGGTACGGCACCAGACCGAGCTCACGCAACTCGTCCGCGGTGTAGAGCGGATCGCTCACGTACGCGTTGGCCCCCCGGGCCTGCAACTCCTGCACGACGGCGAAGACGCCCGAGAACGCCGTCTCCTTGACTCCGCCCCGGTAGGCGGCGCCGAGCACGAGCACGTCCGCCCCGTCGAGCGGGCCGTACGCCTCCGCCAGCCGCGCGACTGCGTACGCCGGCATCGCCGCATTCGCCTCGCGGGCCGCCCGGACCACGGTCGCCTCCGGATCGTTCCACAGATACATCCGTGGATAGACGGGAATGCAGTGCCCGCCCACGGCGATGCCGGGCCGGTGGATCCGACTGTACGGCTGGGTGTTGCAGGCCTCGATGACCGCCGAGATGTCGACGCCGATCCGGTCGGCGTACCGCGCGAACTGGTTGGCCAGCCCGATGTTCACGTCCCGGTACGTCGTCTCGGCGAGCTTCGCCAACTCGGCGGCCTCGGCCGAGCCGAGGTCCCACACGCCGTTGGGCCGGGGCAGGTCGGTCCGCTCGTCGAACTCGAGCACGCGCGAGTAGAACTCCACGCCGCGCCGGGCGGACTCCGGGTCGATGCCGCCCACCAGCTTGGGATACCGACGCAGGTCGGCGAAGACACGCCCCGTCAGCACCCGCTCGGGGCTGAACACGACGAACAGGTCCTCCCCCGGGGTCAGCCCCGAGCCCTCGGCCAGCATCGGCGTCCAGCGGTTGCGGGTGGTCCCCACCGGCAGCGTGGTCTCGTAGCTCACCAGCGTCCCGGGGCGCAGACCGCGGGCGACCGCCCGGGTCGCGTCGTCCATCCAGCTGAAGTCGGGAACGTCGTTCGCGTCGACGACGAGAGGCACCACGATCACGACGGCATCGGCCTGCGCGACGGCCGCCGTAGTGTCGGTGGTGGCGGTGAGGAGCCCGGCCGCCACGACCGACTTGAGCCGCTCGGCGAGGTCGGCCTCACCGGGAAACGGCTCGATGCCCTGGTTGACCAGGTCCACCACCCGCTGCGACACGTCCGCGCCGATGACCCGCTCTCCCCGCGACGCGAACTGGACCGCCAACGGCAGCCCGATCTTGCCGAGCGCGACGACGCAGATGGTCATGACGTCCTCCTCAACGCGGCGGGTGGCTCGAGCGCGGTGGTGGCGACGACGTGGGGGTGGCGCCGGCCCAGATGCCAGACCAGCGTAATGGCGGCGACGTCCGCCGCGACGACACGCTCCGCGGACGCGGCTCGGGTGTCGAGCGCACGCCAGCGCCGTCCGAGCAGCCATGGCCGCACGACCGCCGAGTACAGCCGCCGCAGCCGGCCCGACAAGAGGCGCGGCAGCCACAGGCTTTTCTCATCGGGCACCAGGGCCAGGACGTCGAGGTGCGGCCGGGCCGGCACGGCCCCCGAGTCGCGGAAGCGCGCCACCGCCGCCTCGTCCACGAGCACCAGACCGACGGGAATACCCGCGTCGACCAGGTCGGCCACGTAGCCGACCACGGCCGGCGCGGGCGTGGGTTCCAGCGCCACGACCAGGTGGGGGCCCGTCATGGCGTCCCGTCCGTGGTCATGACGCCGTCCGTCGTCGGGGCGCGTCCGGCCAGGTCCCGCAGCAGGTGCTCGAACGGCTCGAGGACCCGCGTGCGCGAATACCGGGCCGCGTGCGCGCGGGCGGCCCGCTGCTGCTCGACGGTCATGGTCCGGGCCGTCCGGGCCGCCTCCACCAGGGCCTTCGCCACCGAGGGAACATCGAGTCCACCCGGGTTGAACCACAGGGGATGGCCCTGCAGCACCTCGCAGGCCGCGACATCCGGCGCGTGCACCGACACGATCGGCAGGCCCGTGCCCATGTACTCGAAGATCTTGCCGGTCGTCACGTACCGGCCACCCGATGTCATGAAGATGAGGACGTCTGTTTCCTGGTACACCGTCGCCACCTGCGGCTTCGGCACGGGCCCACGGTACTCGAACACGTCGTCCGCCCGCGCCAGCCGCTGGCGCAGCGCTCGTTCACTGGATGGAAAGTAGCCAAGATAGCCATATATAGCTATTCGCGATCCGACCAGGTCCGGCTCCTGCCTGGCCAGCCGGAACGCCTCGGCCAGTTCGTCGATCGGCTGACCCGGAATCACCGTGCCCAGGAACGTGAACCGCACCGGGCTCTCCCGCGGTGGTCGTCCGGCCGGCTCACCGAGCAGCTCCTCGTCCAAGCCGTTGGGAACCACCTGCATGCGGGCGGCCACGTGCGGGTAGCGCTCCGCGTGCCAGTCGCGCTGCGCCCCGTTGACGAAGGTGACCGCCGCCGCCCGGGAGAGCACTCGATTCTCCCACCGCCAGGCGGGGTGTCCGGGTGGGTAGGCCGGCCGATCCTGGAACTGGTCGAGGGTCCAGGAGTCCCGGTAGTCGAGCACGTAGGGCACGCCGGTGAGCCGGTTCAACAACCAGGCCGTCGCGAACGACGCGAAGGGGTTACCGGTCGCGACGATCACGTCGAACCGGCGACGAGCGTGCAGGCGCAGCCCGCGAGCCAGGCAGGCGAGGCCCCACGACCAGTACTTCTCCGGGAACACGTGGGCCAGTCCCCACCGGTGCAGACGACGGGCCACGACGGGCAGGGTCGCCCGGAACCGGCTGAACCGCCGCACGTCATGCTCCAGCGCGTAGTAGCGCATCGGTGGCCGTTCGATGCGGATCCTCGGATCGACGGTGGCGGCGAGGGCCTCGTCGAAGGAGCCGATGAGGTCGCGTACGAAGTACGTCGGCGCGGTCAGCACCGTGACGTCCCACCCCTGCCGGGCCAGGTGGTTGGCGGTGGCCCGGGCTCGGTACACCCCGCTGCCGCGGGACGGCGGGAAGAAGAAGGCCAGGTAGAGCAGCCGGGGGGCGCGCTCGCGTGCCATAGCGGAATTCAGCCGGCGGCCACGACGCCGAGTCCGGACTGTGGTTGGGACCCGGACTGTGGTTGGGACCCGGACTGTGGTTGGGACCTGGACTGGGGTTGAGGCCCGGACTGGGGTTCGGACCGCGGTTGGGGAACGGCGGCCTCGGTCAGGCGCACCGTGTTGCCGACGCGCGCCGACATGAGCACCGATTCGGACACCTCGACCGTGCGCAGGCCCTGGCGGAGCGTCACGATGCCGTCGGTCTTGCCCTCGACCGCGTCCCGGAACCGCTCATGCTCGACCAGAAGCGGCTCGCGCTTGGGGATGGCGTACCGGATCATGTCGCCCTCGGCGACGCCCCGGAAGGTGCGCAGGGCCTCCCATTCCGTGTCGATCGCGCTGTTGGCGTAGAAGGTCAGGTCGGCGTGCAGGGTGTCCGCCACGAAACAGCCCCGCTCACCCGTGACCACCGTGGAGCGCTCCTTCAGCGGGCTGAGCCAGTTCACCAAGTGGTTGACCACGGTGCCGTCGGTGAGCTGACCGATCACGACCACCATGTCCTCGTGCGGCCGCCCGCTGCGGGACACGGTGTGCGCGGTGACGGTGGCGTAGTCACTGCCCGTCACCCAGGCGGTCAGGTCGATGTCGTGCGTGGCCAGGTCCATGACCACGCCCACGTCGGCGATGCGATGCGGGAACGGGCCCTGGCGCCGCGTCACCACCTGAAACAGGTCACCGATCTCGCCGGCCTCCAAGCGGGCCCGCAGGTTCAGCAAGGCGGGGTTGTAACGCTCGATGTGACCGACCGCGCCGAGCACACCCCGGGACTCGAACGCCTCCACCAGCCGCCGGGCCGCGGCCACGCTGGGCGCCAGCGGCTTCTCGATGAGGGTCGGCACGCCCGCCTGCGCCAGCTGCAGGCCGACCTCCTCGTGCAGGGCCGTGGGGCAGGCCACCACGGCGTAGTCGACCCCGATGGCCAGCATCTCGGCCAGGGTCGACACGACCGGCACGCCCCGCGCGGCCCCGGTCGGGTCGCCAGCCGGATCGACGACGGCGACCAGCTCCACGCCGCTCAGCGACGACAGCACCCGGGCGTGGTTGCGCCCCATGGCCCCGAGACCGACCAGGCCGGCCCGGAGCAGACCCGTCCGCGTCACGGTCGCACCGCCACATCATTGACCGCGGTCACGATGCGGTCGAGATCGTCCGTGGTCAGGCCCGGGTACACCGGCAGGGACAGCACCTCGGCCGCAGCCCGATCGGTCTCCGGCAGATCCCACGGACCGGGCCGACCGTCGGGCCCGAGATAGGGCCGCAAGCGGTGGATCGGAGTCGGGTAGTACACCCCCGAGCCCACCCCGGCCGCGGCGAGCCGGCGCTGGACCTCGTCCCGATCGGCCACCCGGATCGTGTACTGGTGGTACACATGCCGGGCCCCGTCGGTCACCGGGGGCGTGACCACGGTGGTCAGGCCCGAGTCGAGCGCCTTCGCGTTCTGCTGTCGCTGCGCGGTCAACGCGGGCAACTGACGCAGCTGGATGCGCCCGATCGCCGCCTGGACGTCGGTCATGCGCATGTTGGCCCCGACGATCTCGTTCGCGTAGCGCTGCTCCATGCCCTGATTGCGCAGCAACCGCAGCGTGCGAGCCAGCGCGGGGTCGTCCGTGGCGACCATGCCGCCCTCGAGGGTGTGCATGTTCTTCGTCGGGTAGAAGCTGAAGCAGGCGGCGATCCCGAACGTGCCGACGGGCCGGCCGCCCAGCGCGGCTCCATGGGCCTGCGCCGCGTCCTCGATGACCGCGAGCCCGTGTCGGTGGGCCAGGTCCATGATCTCGTCCATGGCGGCAGGATGGCCGTACAGGTGCACCGGCATGATCGCCCGGGTGCGCGGGCCAATGAGCGCGGCCACGGCCGCCGGCGAGATGCAGAAGGTGTCCGGGTCGATGTCGGCGAAGACCGGAGTGGCGCCGACCAGGCGCACCACGTTCGCCGTCGCCGCGAACGAAAACGAGGGCACGATGATTTCGTCGCCCGGACCGAACCCCAGCGCCATCAGGGTCAGCTGGAGGGCCGACGTGCCCGAGTTCACCGCGACGCAGTGGCGGCCCTCGACAAGCTGCTCGGAAAACTCGGCCTCGAATGCCGCCACCTCGGGCCCCTGGACGACGTGTCCACTGCGCAGCACCCGCACCGCAGCCTCGATCTCGGCCTCACCGATCATCGGACGCGCGGCCGGGATCACGGCGTCGGTCGCGAAGGCCACCCGGTTCCCTCCTGACACCTTGACGACACAGGCGATCCGCGGATGCGCGTTCGCGGTACCCGCGCTGCCGCAACGACTCATGCTGTCGTCGGCGGTGGGTGGTGTCAAGCAAAGATGGTCGTTCCCGCCTGTGGCGTATGCGTCGGATCTCCGCCACGCCCTGAGGATCCGGAAGCCGCCCTACGAGCCGGAAGCCGCCCTACGAGCCGGAAGACTCGGTGAACTCCTGGTAGGCCGCCAGAACCTCGGCCGTGGGGCCGTCCATCCGGATCACGCCGGACTCCAGCCAGATCGTCCGCTCACACGCGGCCTCGATGGAACTGGTGTCGTGGCTGACGAGAAAAACCGTTCCGGCCCCCTCACGCAGCTCCTGGACTCGTTGCTCGCTCCGCTTGGCGAACTTCGCGTCGCCGGTGGCGAGCGCCTCGTCGATGAGGAGCACGTCGTGGCTCTTCGCGGCCGCGATCGCGAAGCGCAGCCGCGCGGCCATGCCGGAGGAGTACGTCCGCATGGGCAGCGAGGCGAAGTCCCCGCGCTCGTTGATCCCCGAGAACTCGATGATCTCGGCGACCCGCGGGGTCACCTCCGACTTGCGCATCCCCATGGCCAGGCAGCCAAGCACCACGTTGCGCTCGCCGGACAGGTCGTTCAGCAGCACCGCGTTCACGCCCAGCAGGGACGGCTGGCGCTTGGTGTAGACCGTACCGCTGGTCGGCGGTATGAGCCCGGCGATCGCCCGCAGCAACGTGGACTTGCCCGATCCATTGCTACCGATGAGCCCGATGGCGTCACCCTCGTACGCGACGAAGCTGACCCCGCGGACCGCGTGCACCTCGCGGACCGTACCCACGGGCCCGCCGGTCAGGATGCGCTTGAGCGCCGCCACGGGACTCGCCGCGGCTCCGACGCCGGCGTTGACCTTGTAGACGACGTGCAGGTCCTCGACGATGACCGTCGGTACGCGGGTGTACGTCTGACCGCTGCTGTAGGTCGGCCGCGCAGAAGTCGTCTCAGCCACGGCCGTACTCCGGCTCGCCCCGCCAGAAGTAGAGGAACCCGAGGACCAGCGCCACGGCCGCCCACGCACCCCCCATCAGCCACAGCTTCTCGAACGGCGAGGACATCGGTATGCCCTCCATCAACGCGTGACGAGCAAGCTCGATGTATACCAGGGCCGGGTTGGCGTGCATGATCGGGGCGGCCCACGACGGCAGATGGAGCGTGAACATCTCAACGCTGTAGAGCACGCCCGAGGCGTACATCCAGGTGCGCAGGATGTACGGCAGGAGCTGCCGCAGGTCGATGATCTTCGCCCCCAGGCGAGCCAGGAACAGACCGAGGCCCAGGTTGAACAACGACTGCAACGCCAGGGCCGGCACCAGCCAGAGCCACTCGAAGGAGAGCGGCTCCCCGGTCACCAGCACGATCCCGGCCAGCACGACCACCGACAGCAGGAGGTTCTGCAACTGCATCAGGCTCATCGCGATGGGCAGGCTCGCTCGCGGGAACTGCAGCGCGCGCACCAGCCCGATCTGCCCACTGATCGACATGACAGATGTCGATGCAGTGAGCTGGGTGTAGTTGAAGATGAACAGCCCGACACAGAGATAACATATAAAGTTGTCGATATTTCGCGACGTGCCGAGTATCAGGCCGAAAATCAGGAAGTAGACGCCGGCATTGACCAGCGGCGTGAGCACCTGCCAGAGCCGACCGAGCCGGGCCTGTCCAAACTGGGCGACGATCCGCCCGTTGGCGTACGTCGCGATGAACTCCCGGTACCGCCACAGCTCGCGCAGGTACTCGCCGACCCCCGGCCGCGCGCCCGCCGGCTTGAGGCCGTACCGGGCCGCGAGCTCGGACAACGTCGGCGGCTGATCCGGCTCGTCCCTGTACCGGGGAATCACCGCCGTCTCAAGCAGGGCGACGCGATCCTCGGGGCGGTAGAGCGGGGTGTGGGAACGTTGGCCCAACTCGGGCTGCCGCGGAAGGATGACGGTCTCATCCAACGCCATCGATCGATGCGGTGGGGCGACGGACGCCTGCACCGCCTCACCGGCCGCGGTACCGGCCGAGCCATCGTCGCCTGCCCGCTGGTGAGCCTGTCGCTCGGCGTCGCCATCGTCGCCGAACCAGTTCCGTGCCGTCGTGTCGTCGGCACCCCGTGCCACGGTGACCTCCTCGGCGGCCCGACGGAGATCGTGAAAACACGACCACCTATGGAACCAGCGTGCCTTCCTGGACCACGTGGCGCGGCCACAGGGACAACGAGCAAGGCTAACAGTGGCTCGCAAGCGCCCACAATCGGCCGCGCCGTCAGCCCCATCACGCCCGGCGCCGCCGGCTCAGGGCCCGGTCCCGAATCGCGCGGCGCAGCTTCTGCGGCACCAACCACACCTGCAGAAAGGTCACGTAGTCGAGCAGGCCCGGCCGGCCGTATCCGTGCGCCTCCCGCAGCAGGGTCCAGAACGCCCGCGGGCTACCGGTCGGCGCGGCCATGGCGCTGATCACACTCATGATCAGCGCGGCGTACGCCCGCGGCGTGAACAGGTCCCGGCTGCGCCGGATCCACTCCAACTGCTCCCGCCACGGCGCGTCGAAGCTCACCCGCGGCCGGTCCTCGTCGGTGTGCCAGACGACCAGGGGCTCGTCGGCCATGACGATCCCCGTGCCCTCCTCCCGCAGCGCCCGCAGGGTCCAGTCCAGCTCCTGCAGCCGCCGCAGGCCGACGGCGAACGGCACCCGCCGGAGCAGTTCCGTGGGCGCCATGATCGTCGATGTCTGGATGAAGCCGTCACCGTGGAACAGGCCCCGCCGGACGGCCAGGTACTCGCTGATCGGTTCACCCGGCTCCGGCCGCCGGCGCGGAACCACGAACTCGGCCCGCGGCGTCCGGTTGATCAGCCGGCTGACCACGATCGGCCAGGTCAACGACGACGAGGCGGCCAACTCGAGCTGGACGGCGAGCTTGGTCGGAAGCCACTCGTCGTCGTCGTCCAGCAACGCGGTCCACCGGGCCCGGGCCTTGCGGGCGCCGACGTTGCGCGCGTTGGGCGCCCCGCCCGACTCCGGCAGGGCGACGACCCGGAGCCGGTCGTCGTCGATCTGCGCCAGCGCGGCCTGGCTGCCCGGGTCGGGCCCGTCGAGGACCACGATCACCTCGATGTTCGCGACGGTCTGGGCGAGCGCACTGCGAACGGCCCGCACTACCAGCTCCGGCCGGTCTCGGGTCGGGATCACCACGCTGACGTCGGGCGTCGGGGACATGGCACCTCTTTACTCGGCCGGACCGGCGGCGTCCAGGCGGCACGACGAATCGACATCGCCGACGATCGGCGGTCGGGGTTCGTCGTCGGGGTCGCCGTCGGAGAACCGACAAGCCCGGCCGGCGCCCGGACGCATGCTAGGTTCGCCCCGTGTCCGGGGCGGCCACGCAAAGGCAGGGCATGGGGGTGGGCGACGTATGAGCCGTGTTCCCCGCGTCGTCCGCAACGACTGGTCCTCGGTCACCCCGCCCGATCCCGCCGCTGGCTGGCAGCCGAGCCAGACCGTGAGCGTCGTCATCCCGGCCTTCGGCCGGCAGTCGGAACTGGACCTCGTACTCGCGGCGCTGAGCCGGCAGACGTGGCCGGCCGACCGGCTCGAGGTGATCGTGGTCGACGACGGCAGCGATCCGCCGCTGCGCCTGCCCGACGCGCGCCCCGAGAACACGACGCTGCTGCGGGTCGGTGACGGCTGGGGCAAGGCCAACGCGCTGCGGGTCGGGGTGGCGCACAGCCGGGGCGAGATCCTGCACCTGCTCGACGCGGACATGGTCGTGTACCCGGAGCACGTGGCCGCGGTGGCCCGGTGGCCCGCGGTGCTGCCGTACGCGGTCGCCCTCGGGACCAAGCGGTTCGTCGATCCCTTCCCGGACGGATCGTGGCCCGCGCCGGACCAGGTCGTACGGGCCTGGACGGACGGGCGCGCGGCCGATCTGTTCGGCGGCGTGGAGGGGGAACGCCACGAGTACCAGGAGCGCTACATCGCCCAGACCAGCCAGCTGCGCACCGCCGACCACCTGGCCTTCCGGGTCGTCGTCGGGGCCAGCCTGGCGCTGCGGCGGGAGCTCTACGAGGCTGCCGGCGGGCCCGATCCGGCCCTGCGGTTCGGCAACGACACCGAGTTCGCGTACCGGCTGGCCCAGGCCGGGGCGGTGTTCGTTCCCGAGCCGGCCGCCCGCGCCTGGCACCTGGGCGCCACCCACGTCATGCGCGAGCACGACGCGGTGGCCCGCCACCGGCGCGCGTTCCTGGCCGACCGGGTGCCCTACCCGCGACACTGGCGCTCGGTCGGGGGCACGGCCTGGACCGTCCCGCTGGTCGAGGTGGTGACGAGCGTCGGGGACCAACCGCTGGAGCGGGTCCGGGCCGCGGTCGACTCGGTGCTGCACGGCCACGAGCGCGATCTGAGGGTCAGCCTGGTCGGGCCGTGGGACCGGCTGGACGGCGGCCGGGTGCCCGCGCTCACCGACCCTCAGCTCGAGGCGAGGCTGATCGCCGCCACGTACCGCGGCGAGCCCCGCGTCCGGCTCGTCACGGAAACGCCGGAAACGTCCTTTCCAACGCCGTACCGCTTGGAACTGCCGGCCGGCCACGGCGTCACCCCCGACGCCGTGGGAAACCTGATCGCCCTGGCCGACCGGTACCAGGTCGGTGTCGTTCGAGTGCCTGGAGCAGGCGGCCGGCCCGACACGTACCTGTGGCGGACCTCGGCCCGCCACCGGGCGGCCTGGGTCCGCGAGCCGGGCGAGTCGCTGCTCGACGCGGTCGACGCGGTCCACGGCCGGCGCGAGGCCACCGCCGAGGAGATCGGAATCATCGATCTGTCCTCCATCGACCCGAGCGAGCTGGCCAGCGGTGTGCCGGCCGCCCTCACCGGCCGCACCCGCCGGGGTCGCCTGGTGCCGACGACCGTCGAGGTCGAGGGCGTACGGTCGCTGGCCCGGGCCACCGTGGTGGTCGCCTGGCTGGGCGCCCGGCGGATCAAGGCCTGGCTCACGGACCGCCTCCGGCGGGGCCGTACCGGGCCGAGCGGCGCATGACGGGCGGGCCTGTGTCAGGAAGGACGCCCTCCTGCGCTTTTCTGCCTAGGAGGGAGTCCTTCCTGACAACCAGAACGAGACAGAGGAACGGATAGACGGTGAACCAGCCCTTCTACCACCCGATCCCCCGCGACGCCACGGTCTACGTGGCCGGGCACGCGGGCCTGGCCGGTTCGGCGATCTGGCGCCATCTGCAGGAGCAGGGGTTCACCAACCTCGTGGGGCTGCGCTCGTCGGAGCTGGACCTGCGCGACCCCGTGGCCACCCGCGACTTCTTCGCCCAGGTACGACCCCAGTACGTCATCGACGCCGCGGCCCGGGTGGGCGGCATCCTCGCCAACGACCGCGAACCGGCCGAGTTCCTCTCCGACAACCTGCGCATCCAGGTGAACCTCATCGATGCGGCCCGCGAGTTCGGGGTCCGGCGCCTGCTGTTTCTCGGATCGAGCTGTATCTACCCGCGTCTGGCCGAACAGCCGATCCGCGAGGAGTCACTGCTGACGGGCCCCCTGGAACCGACGAACGCGGCGTACGCCATCGCGAAAATCGCCGGAATCGCCCACGTCCAGGCGATGCGGCGGCAGTACGGCTGCTCGTTCATCAGCGCCATGCCGACCAACCTGTACGGCCCCGGCGACACGTTCGACCCGGAGCGGTCGCACGTGCTGCCCGCGCTGATGCTTCGCCTGCACACGGCCGCCCACAACGGCGACCGCTCGGTGACGGTGTGGGGCACCGGGAATCCCCGCCGCGAGTTCCTGTACGTCGACGATCTCGCCTCCGCCTGCCTGGTGCTGCTGGAGCGCTACGACAGCGATCTGCCCATCAACGTCGGCACCGGAAAGGATCTCCCGATCCGGGATCTGGTGAGTCTGATATCCGACGCTGTCGGATATGACGGAGAGATCGTCTACGACCCGTCTAAACCGGACGGAACCCCACGCAAGGTACTCGACGTCGGCCGAATCACCGCTCTGGGCTGGAAACCAACGACGTCGCTACGTGAAGGAATTGCCCGAACCTATTCCTGGTTCCTCGAACACTGTGCGACGGGTGCGTGACCTGACGCTTCTGAGTCGATACGCTGCCGGAGCCACCGTCGAATCGGACGAAGATCGAAGGGCCTCGTGGACGTTGACATGAACGCACCCGGTAGCTACCGCTGCTGCGGCGTGCGCATCGACGGGTACGGACCGAGCGCCGCCGTGGCGGCGCTGCTCGAGTCCCGTTTCGGCGAGGCCCGGGGTGCACACCTGTGCAACTCCTACACCCTGGCGCTCGCGTTGCGTGACCCGGCCTATCGGGAGGTCCTCAACAGCGGCGACCTGAACTTCGCCGACGGCCACTACGTGGCCATGGTGGGCCGGTGGCGCGGTCAGAAGGAGCTGACCGAGCGGGTCTACGGGCCCGACCTGATGAAGCGCACCATGGACCTGGGGCGGGAACGCGGGCTGCGGCACTACCTGTACGGGGCAAAGCCCAAGACCGTCCAGCGACTCGCCGAGGTGCTGCGGGAGCGCTACCCCGGAGTGGAGATCGTCGGCGTCGAATCCCCGCCGTTTCGGCCGTTGACCGAGCAGGAGGAGGCCGAGCTGGCCGCCCGGGTGGCCGAGGCGCGCCCCGACATCCTGTGGGTGGGCACGGGTACGCCCCGCCAGGACGAGTTCGTGGCGCGTTACACCGAGATGCTCGGGTGCACGGTCGTGCCGGTCGGCGCCGCCTTCGACTTCCACTCGGGCAACAAGCGGGCCGCACCTCGGTGGATCCAGCGGGCCGGCTTCGAGTGGCTGTTCCGCTTCGCCATGGAGCCGCGGCGGCTCTGGCGGCGGTACCTCATCGGCATCCCGGTCTTCATCTTCGGGGTGGTGACCGACATCGGCCGCCGCACCCCGCCCCGGCCTACGCCGCAGCCCTCGGGTTCGCCTATGACGATTCCCACGGTTTCCCTCCCGGCGACCCCACGCGTCGTCGAGGTGGACGCGAAGCGCCGGGTGGCACGGGCCGTGCCGGCCGGCCCGGTCCCGGTACGGTTGCCCGGGATCGCCCACGGCCAGGCCTACCGCGACGCGACGTGATCGGCGACGCCGGCCGGACGGCAACGGTGTGGTTTCCCGCCAGTCCGCGGACCGGCCCACCGGCGAGCGGTCACGTCGACGGACGGTCACATGATCGTCGATGGTCGCCGGATAGTCGGGACGGTCGCCTGGCCCGGAGAATGGCCTCGTCGAGCAGCGCGGCTGCCCTTTTCGCCCCGTCACCGTGAAACCATGTCTCCGTGAAAATCATCGCCTTTTCGTCATGAAAGTCGTCGTCGCCCACAACCAGTACAGCTCCGCGCAGCCGTCCGGCGAGAACGCGGTGGTGGCGGCCGAGATCGACGAACTGACCCGGGCCGGAGTCCAGGTTCTCCCGTTTCTGCGCAGCTCCGACGAGATCACGACATTCTCGCCGGCCCAGCGCGCCGCCCTCGTGGTCTCCCCCGTCTACGCCCGGCGGGCCCAGCGCGAGCTACGTGAGCTGCTGCGGCGGGAACGCCCGGACGTCGTGCACCTGCACAACCCGTACCCCCTGCTCTCCCCCTGGGTGATCCGCACCGCGCAGGCCGAGGGGGTCCCCGTCGTGCACACCCTGCACAACTTCCGCCAGACCTGCGTCAACGGGCTGTTCCACCGCCCGGCTGTCAGGAAGGACGCCCGCTTGACGTCCAGTGCCCAGGAAGGCGTCCTTCCTGACACGGACACGGGAAGCTGTCGCGCCTGCGCCGGCCGGGCCATCGGGCTGCCGGCCATCCGCTACGCCTGCTACCGCGGCTCGCGTGCGCAGTCGGCAGTCATGGCCACCACCCTGGCCCTGCACCGGCGGACCTGGCCGCGGCTGGACCGAGTGCTCGCGCTCACCCCGGCGATGGCCGAATACGCCCGCAGCCTCGGGGTCGCCCCGGAGCGGATCGTGGTACGCCCCAACGCGGTACCGGACCCCGGCCCGCCTCCGGGCCCGGGGACGGGCTTCCTCTTCGCCGCCCGGCTCTCGGCCGAGAAGGGCGTCACCCTGCTCCTCGACGCCTGGGACCGGCACCCCGAGGGCAGCCTGGGCCCGCTGCGGATCGCCGGCGACGGTCCGCTTGCCCCGCTGGTGCGCGAGCGGGCGGCGGCTCGCGGCGACGTGACCTACCTCGGTCGGCTCGACCGGGCCGAGGTGGCCGCGGCGATGCGCACCGCCGCGGTCGTCGTGGTGCCCTCCCAGTGGGAGGAGGTCTGCCCGATGGTGGCGATCGAGGCGCTGGCCCACGCCCGCCCGGTGCTCGGCACCGCGCTCGGCGGCCTGCCCTGGCTCATCGGCGACGCCGGCTGGACCGTGCCGCCGACCGTGGAGGCGCTGGCCGCCGCGCTGCCAGTCGCCGCCGAGGCCGCCGCCGCACTCACCGACCGGGCCCGGGCGTTGTACGAGGCCCGCTACACCCCGGCGGTAGCGACCCGCACCCTGCTCGACGTGTACCGCAGTCTCGCCCCGTCCGCTGGTTAGGGTGGGGCGGTGCCCGTCACCGACCGCCGTTCGGCTGGAGCGGAGACAGCCGCGCGGTTGGCCCGGGTCCAGGCGCAGCTGGAGGACTTCGACCCCGGCCTGGTTCCGCTGCTGCATCGGGAACTGCCGCGCGCCCGCCAAATCGTCGCCGGTCGGCTGGTCGCGGCCGCGCTGCGCGAGGGCCTGGCCGACCCCCGCCGATACCCCTCGACCAGGCACGGGTTCGACCGGTGGGAGCCGAGCACACCGACCGAGGCCGACCCACCCGGGCTGCTCGACCGACTGACGGCCACGCCCCACCCGGCGGTCCGGGAAGAGCTCGCGGACGCCACGGTCAACCTGGCGCTCGCCCTGGCCCGGCGTTCCCTGGCCGAGCGCGACCTGCTCGAACAGGCCCGGGCCACCGGTGCGCCGGACATGGTGGCGCTGACCGCCCACCTCGGCCCGGACGAACGCGCCGTCGCCTTCGAGCGGCTGGCGGTGACCGGACACAACCTGCACCCGTGCGCCCGCACCCGGCTCGGGTGGGACGTCGCCGACATCCTGGCCCACGACCTGGAGTCGCCCGTCACCAGCGTCAGCTTCCTCGCCGTCCGCCGAAGCCTGCACGTCGGGGACGAGGTCGCGGGCGAGCTGGTCGACGACCTCGACCGTGTCCGGGCCGCCGCCCGCGCGGACCCGCGCCGGTTCGCGGTGACGCCCGTGCACCCGTGGCAGCGCCGGCACGTGCTGACCGGTCGGTACGCCGACCTGTACGCCGATGGCGCGCTGGTGCCGCTCGACCTGGAGGTGCCGGCCCTGGTGACGGCCGCGCTGCGCACGCTGCTGGTGCCGAGCGCGGGGCGCTACGTGAAGCTGTCGCTGGACATCCAGGTCACGTCGACCCGACGGACGATCTCGGTGGCGAGCACCCGCAACGGGCCCGCCCTCTCCCGTGCGCTGCCCGAGCTCATCGCCGACGACCGAGCTCTGCTGCTGACCGAGCCGGTCGGATCGGCCGTCGTCGCGCCCCCGCTGGCGAGCCCCGAGGACCTCCGGGAGCGGGACCTGGCCGCGATCGTCCGGTGTGGACTGTCTGGTCGGCTGCGCGACGACGAGGTGGCGGTGCCGGGCACGGCCCTGCCCGCCCGCGACCCGCTCACCGGCGCGACCGTACTGGCTGGTCTGGTCAACCGGTCGGGCCTGACCGCCCTGGCGTTCGTCACCCGGTACGCGCGGGTCCTGCTCCCGCCCGTGCTGCGCCTGGCGACGCGGCACGGCATCGGCCTCGAAGCACATCTGCAGAACTGCATACTGACATTTGTGGACGGAGTCCCGCACCGGCTGGTGCTGCGCGATCTGGCCGGGCTGCGCGTGCACGCCCCGCGCCTGGCCCGGTCGCGGGGAATCGCGTTCTGGCCGGGGTCGGTGACGGTGACGTCCGACGTCGAGGTGATGTTGGCCAAGGTCAGCTACACCGCGTTGCAGGCCCACCTCGGCGAGGTCATCCTTCAGCTGGCCGCCTCGCACGGCCTGGACGAGGCCGCGGCCTGGGCGGCGATTCGGTCCATTGTGGACGACGTATACACGGAGCTGGCGGCCGAGCCCGGTCTGGCCGACGCGGCTCGGGCCGACCACACGTACCTCACCGGTCCGACCGCGCCGCACAAGGCCCTGTTGGGCATGCGGCTGCGGGCCGCCGCCGGCCAGCCCGGCGACTACTACGTGACGGTGACCAATCCCCTCTGGCGGCTGCGGTGAACCCGGATACGGCGGTGCCGCCGGCCGTCCGGGCGGCGATCCTGGCCACGGCGACCCCGCGCTGCGCCTACGTCTACGACCGGGCGGTGCTGCGCGCGCAGGCCCGCGCGCTCCGCGCCGCCCTGCCGCCGGAATCGCTGTTGTTGTACGCCGTGAAGGCCAACGGACACCCCGGGGTGGTGGACGCGTTGGCCGACGCGGTGGACGGGTTCGAGGTCGCCTCCGGCGGTGAGCTCGCAATAGCCCGGGCCGCCGCCCGGCCGGACCAGGCCATCGTGATGGGCGGCCCCGGCAAGACCGAGGACGAGCTGCGCGCGGCCGTCGAGGCCGGCGCCACGGTCAACGTGGAGAGCGCCCTGGAACTGCGGCGCCTGTCCACCGTGGCCGAGCGCGTCGGCCGCCCGGTGCGAGCGACCCTGCGCGTCAACCGCCGGCACGTCGCGCTGCCCGGCAGCCACGCCATGACCGGCCAGCCCACCCCGTTCGGCCTCGACGAGGAGTCACTGGGCGAGGTGGTGGCGCTGGCCCGCGACCACCCGGCGGTGGCGCTGGTGGGCTTCAGCCTGCACGCGGTCTCCAACAACCTCGACGCCGCCGCGCACGCCCGGTTCGTCGCCGACGCGGTGGCGTGGTCGGTGACGGCGGCGCAGCGCTACGGCGTGCCCCTGACCGTCGTCAACGTGGGCGGCGGGTTCGGGGTGTCATACACCTCGGCAGAGCGGTTCGACCTGGCGACGTTCGCGCGGGAGTTGGGTGGCCTGCGGCTGCCGCCGGGAGCCCGGCTGGTCGTCGAGCCCGGTCGTTTCCTGGCGGCCGAGGCCGGGTGGTACGCGGCCGAGGTGCTCGACCTCAAGCGCACGCATGGCCGGTGGTTCGCGGTGCTGCGGGGCGGAACGCACCACTTCCGGCTCCCCGCGGCCTGGGGCTACAGCCATCCGTTCGCGGTGCTGCCGGTCGACGCCTGGCCTCACCCGTACCCCCGGCCCGAGGTGCACGACGTTCCCGTGGACGCGGTCGGTGAGCTGTGTACGCCCCGCGATGTGCTCACGCGCGGGCAGCCGGTGGCGCGGCTGCGCGTCGGCGACGTCCTGGTCTTCCCCCGGACGGGGGCGTACGGATGGGAGATCTCCCATCACGACTTTCTGCACCACGACCCGCCGGCGTTCTGCGTCATCGACTCGGCTCCGGACCACCGGCCAGGAACGCGGTGACCGCGGCTCAGGCGGCGGGATCGGGGGGCAGCGGCACCACGGCGCCGCCCTCGGCCAGGCTGCGCGAGGCCGCCTCGAGAATGCCCAGCACCCGCAGCCCGGCCCGACCGTCGGTCAACGCGGGGGTGCCGGTGCGGATGGCCCGACCGAACTCCTCGACCATGGCGGACAGCGCCTCCCGCTCACCCAGCGCCGGCGCGACCATGTCGCCGGACCGGTAGGAGATGAGGAGATTACGCCGCTCCTGGTCGCCGAGCTCGTCCTTGGTCGCCACGTCGACGCCCCGGTCGAAGATGGCCAGCCGCAGCATCGGGTTCACGTCGTCCCAGACAATGGTACGCTTCGATCCGCCGATGATGACGGTGCGCACCTTGATCGGCGAGAGCCAGTTCACGTGCACGTGCGCGATGGCCCCGTTGCTCAACGCGAGCGTCAGGTACGCGATGCACGAACGCCCCGCGCCGATCGGGTCGGTGCCGACCGCGGCGACGCTCACCGGCCTTACGTTCGACGGCAGTACGTAGTCCAAAATGGACAGATCGTGCGGGGCCAGGTCCCAGACCACGTCGATGTCGCGCTGCACCAGCCCGAGGTTGATGCGGACCGAGTCGATGTACTGCAGCTCGCCCACTTCGCCGGAGTGCAGCAGCTCCCGGATCCGCGTCACCACCGGCGTGTAGCAGAAGGTGTGGTCGCACATGAGGGTGAGCCCGCGCCGCTCGGCCTCCTCGACGAGCCGCAGGCCGTCGGCGTACGAGGCGGCGAGCGGCTTCTCGACCAGCACGTGCTTGCCGGCCTCAAGCGCGGCCAGCGACACGTCCAGATGGGTGCCGGCCGGGGTGGCGACGGCGATCGCGTCGACGCGGTCGTCGGCGAGCACCTCGGCGAGGTCGGCCGTCGTCTGCACCGACGAGTAGCGGCCGACCACCCGGCGGGCCCGGTCGAGGTCGAGGTCGCACAGCCAGTGCAGCTGGAAGCCGCTGTTGTTCTGGAAGTTGCGGACGAGGTTGGGTCCCCAGTAGCCAGCGCCGATCACGGCGACCCCGATGGGCCGGGTGTCCGCTGCAGTCATGGTTGTTCGTCTCCTCGATGCCGGCGCACGCCTGTCGGCAGCCGGGGACACCGTATCGCACCCGCGATGGTCGCTCGGGTCCGGCGCCCGGGCCACCGCCGCCTCGCTCACCGCCACAGTCGGGTCAGCCCGCGTCGGCCGGGTCAGCCCACGTCGGGAGGTCAGGCCCGTCGCCGGGTCAGCCCGCGCCGCCGGGTCGGCGGCGCACGCCCGCGGCGAGCTCGGCTGTCAGCGTCCGCAGCGCCGCCAGCCCGGTCGGCAGGTCGACCTCCAGCAGGCACGACACCAGGGCGCTGCCCACGATCACGCCGTCGGCGTACGTCCCGACCTCGGCCGCCTGGTCGCCGTTGCGGACGCCGAGCCCCACGCCGACCGGCAGGCCCGGGTTGACCTGGCCAATGGCCTGACGGACCCGGGCGACCAGCGTGGGGGCCACCTGCGAGGTCTTCTCGCGCGCCCCGGTGACGCCCATCACGCTCGCGGCGTACACGAAGCCTCGGCAGGCCTGCACCGTCGCCGCGATCCGGGCGTCCGTGGAGGACGGCGCCACGAGGAACACGCGGTCCAAGCCGTGCTCGTCGGAGACCGCGAGCCACTCGGCCGCCTCGTCGGGGATGAGGTCGGGGGTGATCAGACCCGATCCGCCCGCGGCGGCCAGGTCCCGGGCGAACGCGGCCACCCCGCCGTCCGGCCCGCCGCCGCGGTAGTGCTCGACCAGATTCCAGTAGGTCATGACAAGCACCGGTACGCCGGTGTTCGCCACCGCCTCGACCGTACGCAGCACGTCGGCCGACCGCACCCCACCCGCGAGCGCCATCTCGGTGGCTCGCTGAATCACCGGCCCGTCCATCACCGGATCCGAGTACGGGTAACCCACCTCGATGATGTCCACACCGGACTCAGCCAGCGCGCGGACCGCAGCGATGCCGCCCTCCACGGTGGGGAAGCCGGCCGGCAGGTAGCCGACCAGGGCGGCCCGCCCTTCGGCCCGTGCCTTGTCGAAGGCGACCCGGACGCTCACCCTCGGCTCACCTCTCCCCTGTCGTCGGCCGGTCCCCTGTCGTCGGCCGGTCACCCATCACTGGCCGGTCACCCGTCGTCGGCTGGTCCGCCGTCATCGGCCGATCCCGCGTCGCTCGCCGTCCCCGTCCTCAGCAACGTTCCCCGGGCCGACGGTCACAGCAGCCCGAACCACTTCCCGGCCGTCTGGACGTCCTTGTCCCCCCGGCCCGACAGGCAGACGAGGATGACCGCCTCCGGGCCGAGCGTCGCGGCCAGGCGGGCGGCGCCGGCCAGGCCGTGCGCACTCTCGATGGCCGGAATGATGCCCTCCGTCTGGCAGAGCAGTTGGAACGCCGCCATGGCCTCGGCATCGGTGACCGGTTCGTACCGCACCCGGCCGATCTCCGCGAGCCAGGCGTGCTCGGGCCCCACCCCGGGGTAGTCCAGCCCGGCCGAGATGGAGTGCGACTCGACGGTCTGGCCGTCCTCGTCCTGAAGCACGAACGTACGCGTGCCGTGCAGGACTCCGACCGAGCCGCCGGTGATGCTGGCTGCATGACGGCCGGTCGCGACGCCCTCCCCGCCGGCCTCGAAGCCGTAGAGCGCCACCTCGGGGTCGCCCAGAAACGCGTGGAAGATCCCCAACGCGTTCGAGCCGCCGCCCACGCACGCGCAGACCGCGTCCGGGAGCCGCCCGGTCAGCGCCAGGCACTGCTCGCGGGCCTCCACCCCGATGCCCCGGACGAACTCCCGCACCACGGCCGGGAACGGGTGCGGTCCCGCGACCGTGCCGATGATGTAGTGCGTGGTGTCCACATTGGTCACCCAGTCGCGCAGCGCCTCGTTCATGGCGTCCTTGAGCGTGCGCGACCCGGTGGTCACCGGCACCACCGTCGCGCCCAGCATGCGCATCCGGGCGACGTTGAGCGCCTGACGCCGGGTGTCCTCCTCGCCCATGTAGACCACGCACTCGAGGCCGAACAGCGCCGCGGCCGTGGCCGTGGCCACCCCGTGCTGACCCGCGCCGGTCTCGGCGATGACCCGCGGCTTGCCCATGCGCTTGGTCAGCAACGCCTGGCCCAGCACGTTGCGCACCTTGTGCGCCCCCGTGTGGTTGAGGTCCTCGCGCTTGAGCAGGATGCGGGCGCCCAGCCGCTCCGACAGCCGCTTGGCGTCGTACAGCAGGCTCGGAACGCCGGCGTACTCGCGCATCAGGCGGTCCAGCTCGGCCCGGAACGACTCGTCGGCCATCGCCGCCTGGAAAGCGGAGTCCAACTCGTCGAGCGCCGCGATCAGCGCCTCGGGAACGAACCGGCCCCCGAACCGTCCAAAGTGGCCGGTAGGGTCGGGCACGGCGCCCGTGAGGCTGCCCATGGCCGCATCGACGCCGGTGACGTTCATCGTCCCGCCCGAGGAGTCGCGGGGTGGCTGCCCGCGGTGACCAGCTCGGCCACCGCCTCGCGCGGGCTCTTCCGGGTCACCAGCCCTTCCCCGACCAGCACGGCGTCCGCCCCAGCCGCGGCGTACCGGATCAGGTCGTGGGCGCCGCGCACACCCGACTCCGCCACTTTCACCACGGAAGCCGGCAGACCGGGAGCAATGCGCTCAAAGACCCCACGGTCGAGCTCGAGCGTGTTGAGGTTGCGCGCATTGACCCCGATGACCTTGGCCCCGGCCAGCAGGGCCCGGTCGGCCTCGTCCTCGGTGTGCACCTCGACCAACGCGGTCATGCCGAGCGACTCCACCCGCTCCAGGAGCCCGACCAGCGTGTTCTGGTCGAGCGCGGCCACGATGAGCAGCACGATGTCGGCGCCGTGGGCCCGCGCCTCGTGCACCTGGTAGCTGGAGATGATGAAGTCCTTACGCAGCACCGGCACGTCCACCGCGGCGCGCACCGCGTCGAGATCGGCCAGGGACCCGCCGAAGCGCCGCGGCTCGGTCAGCACGCTCACGCAGTGCGCCCCGCCCGCGGCGTACTCCCGCGCCAGCCAGGCCGGATCGGGGATGTCAGCCAGCTTGCCCTTGGACGGCGACGCCCGCTTCACCTCGGCGATGACGGCCACCCCACTGCCGCGCAACACCGCCAGGGCGTCGCGGGCCGGCGGCGCCGCGGCCGCCTGCTCCTTCACAACCTCCAGCGGCACCCGCGCCTGCCGGGCCGCCAGGTCCTCCCGGACTCCGGCGAGGATCTCGTCGAGAGCACTCATCGTGCCGCCCTCCCGCCGAATCCGGCCGGTGGCACCGAGCGCAGCCCGCCTGTTGCGCGCGGGGTTGCGGGTGTCATGCGGCCGATGGTAGGGCGTCCACAGACTGGACTGTTCCCCGGGGGTATGGCGTCGGTCACCGAACCGGCGTGGGCATAATGCGGAACTCGGCCCGATTGGTCCCTGTCGGCAGTTGATCGATGCGACGGGGCCCCGTCCGGGCCGGCGCCGGGGACAGAGCCCCGCCGCAGGCGGTCTGACGGGACAGAGCACCGCCGCAGGCGGTCCGACGGGACAGAGCCCCGCCGCGGGTAGTCCGGCGCACCAGTGCGGCCGTCTCCGCGGTCGCGATCCCCGCTGCCGTCGGCGTGGTTGCGATCTCCACCCTCACTGGTTTCAGGATCCTCATTCCCGCGGCCCCCATCCCCCGGTCGTCATCTCCCCTGTCGCCTGCTCCCCGTGAGCGGTCGACCGGCCGCCGGCGCGCCCCACCGGCCCCACGGGCCCCAGGATAAATCACGATCGATCTCGTGACCCCGCCCGAGAATGGTCATCACCACCATCCACCCGTACCCCGGTCGCGTTCTTCCCCGCTCCACACCAGCAGGCCCGACCGAGGTCACGACTGTGCAACATCCCGGCTTCAGGCCACGACAACTGCTGGCGTACCGGTCTGCGGATCACTAGCTTGTTGGCCATCCGACACGTTCTGTGGGGCCAACCACGGCCTCACAACAAGTGTTCACAAAGGAGACCGCATGTCACTCCGCCCAAAGTCCGCGTGGCGTAGCGCGGCAGTGCTCGGGGCGGCCGCTGCTCTGACGCTCGGGGCGTGCTCGTCGTCGTCGGAGCAAGAGCCCAAGGACGAGACGTTCCAGGGCCAGCTGAAGATCGGCACGATCCTGCCGACGACCGGCAACCTCGCCTTCCTCGGTCCGCCCGAGTTCGCTGGTGTCGACCTCGCCATCAAGGAGATCAACGAGGCCGGTGGGGTCTGGGGCAACGACGTTGTCGTCAGCCACAAGGACTCCGGCGACACCACGACCGACATCGCCAGCCAGAGCGCGGAGGCGCTCATCCAGGAGGGCGTGCACGCGGTTATCGGTGCCGCCTCGTCCGGCGTGTCGTTCACCTTCATCGACCGCCTCTACGAGGCGCAGGTGATCCAGGTTTCGCCGGCCAACACCTCGCCCGACTTCACCACCTACCCGAACAACGACTTCTACTTCCGTACCGCTCCGTCGGACGTTCTCCAGGGCCGGGTGCTCGGTGACCTGATCCTCTCCGAGGGCCACGAGAACGTCGCCATCATGGCGCTGTCGGACTCGTACGGCACCGGTCTGCTCAAGTACACCAAGGAGGCGATCGAGGACGGTGGCGGCACCGTCGTCGCCGAGATCGTCTACGACGCGGCCGCCTCGGAGTTCTCGTCCGAGGTCGCCCAGGTCGCCGCGGCCAACCCCGACGCGATCGTGCTGATCACCTTCAACGAGATCGTGCAGCTGGCTCCCGCGCTCATCAACGCGAACCTGGGCCCGCAGGTCAAGCCGTGGTACTTCGTGGACGGCAACCTGTCCAACTACGGCGACCAGTTCCCGGCCGGCACCCTGCTCGGCACCAAGGGCACCCTGCCCGGCGCCGAGATCACCCAGGAGTTCCAGCAGCGGCTGCTCGAGGTCGACCCCGACCTGAACGACTTCTCGTACGCTCCGGAGTCCTACGACGCCACCATCCTGGTCGCGCTGGCGGCGATCGCGGCCAACACCGACGACACCGTGGCGATCCGGGACAAGATGGTCGAGGTCAGCCGGGGTGGCGAGAAGTGCACGACCTTCGCGCAGTGCAAGGCGCTGCTCGAGGAGGGCAAGGACATCGACTACGACGGTGTGAGCGGCCCGGTCGAGTGGAGCCCCGAGGGTGACCCGACCGCGGCCACCATCGGTATCTACGAGTACGGTGAGGACAACACCTACACCAACGTCGCCTACCGGTTCGGCGAGATCTGATCCCTCAGGTCACGCCGATCAGATGAGGCACCAGGGGGCACAGCCGGTTGGGCTGTGCCCCCTTCGTCTTTCATAGACACGTAGCCATCGTCGGTGTCGCACTGCGGTCGCAGGTTGACTGACGGTGACGACGCTATAGATAGACAAATGGGAATCGGTGCAGGCCCGGTCACAGTTGCCGCGAAACTCCATGTTTCCGGATACAAACGAGCCTGTATCGGCGGCAAATTCAGCCTTTTTGCCGCCTGCCCGCCGCTGGCGTAGCGCCGTGGGCAGTGGCTATGATCCACCGGATTCACGTCACGGCCCGCATACCGAGACATGGTGGCGGCGGGCCGGACATCCAAGCATTTCCGTGGAGGAGCAGGGCCTTGCGAAGAGCCTTGATCGCGTTCGTGATCGCGCTGGCGGGGGTGCTGATCGGCGCCAGTCCCGCATGGGCCGAGGAGGGCGAGGCGCTGCGGGGCACATTGACCCACGAGGGCTCGCCGGTCGCCGGCGTGTCGATCAGCGTCTACACCGAGGACGGTGACCTGATCGAAACGGTCACCACCGGCGCCGACGGTACGTGGCGGGTGGTCGTGCCCGGTCCGGGCGTCTACCGGGTGGATCTCGACGAGTCGACCCTCCCGCCGGGCCTCGTGGTGCGCAACGGCCGACCGTCGCTGACGCCCGAGGTGTTCCGGGGCAACGAGCGCAATGTCATCTTCCCGCTCGGCACCGGGGTATCCGGCGGCGGCGGGGCCGATCCCGCGCAGACCGCCGGGCCCACCACCCCGGGCGGGGGTGAACAGCCGGCTCCCCAGCCGTCGCGGCCGGGGCTCTCCTCGCAGGTCGTCAACCTCGCCTACAGCGGCGTGCACTTCGGCCTGATCATCGCGCTCGCGGCGCTGGGTCTGTCCCTGGTCTTCGGCACCACCGGGTTGACCAACTTCGCCCACGGCGAGCTGGTGACCTTCGGCGCGGTCATGGCCTTCCTGCTCAACGTCACGATCGGCCTGCCGCTGCTGTTGGCCGCGTTCCTGGCGATCGTGCTGGGCGGCGTCTTCGGCTACGCCCAGGACCGGTGGTTCTGGGGCTGGCTGCGCCGCCGAGGAACGGGCCTGATCGCCATGATGATCATCTCGATCGGCGTGGCGCTCATGCTTCGCTTCCTCTACCTGTACTTCATCGGCGGCGAGACCCGGCGCTACACGGAGTACGTGATCCAGCAGCCGTACGTCATCGGGCCCCTCACGGTGACCCCCAAGTCTTTGGTCAGCGACGCGATCGCGCTGGTCGTGCTCGTGGCGGTGAGCCTGGCCCTGGTGTACACGCGGCTGGGGACGGCGACCCGGGCGGTGGCCGACAACCCGTCGCTGGCCGCCTCGTCTGGCGTGCCGGTCAACCGCATCGTCCGGCTCGTCTGGTCGGTCGGCGCCGCGCTGGCCGCCCTGGCCGGCGTGATCCTCGCCGTGGACCAGGGCGTCAGCTACCAGCTCGGCCTGGAGATCCTGCTGCTGGTCTTCTCCGCGGTAGTCCTCGGCGGCCTCGGCACGGCGTTCGGCGCGCTGTTCGGAGCACTGATCATCGGCCTGTTCATTCAGCTCTCCACGCTGTGGGTTCCGGCCGAGCTGAAATACCTGGGCGCCCTGGTGGCCCTGATCGTGATTCTGTTGGTTCGACCGCAGGGCCTGCTGGGTCGGCGCGAACGGATCGGGTGAGTACTGACCAATGGACATTGCTGCCATCCTCACCAACGCCATCTCCGCATCGATCGGAACGACGGCCGTCATCTACGCGCTCGCGGCGATCGGGCTGAACGTCCAGTTCGGCTACACCGGTCTGCTCAACTTCGGCCAGGCGGCGTTCGTCGGCGTCGGCTCGTACGGCATGGGTATGACGGTGGCGACGTTCGGCGGCTCGCTGTGGCTGGGCGTCGTCGTCGGCCTCCTCGCCGCGGTCGTGCTGGCGCTCCTGATGGGTATCCCGACACTGCGGCTACGGGCCGACTACCTCGCGATCGTGACCATCGCGGCGTCCGAGATCGCCCGCCGGCTGTTCCGGTCGGTCTCACTCAAGGAGTACACCGGCGGCACGGACGGGCTGCGGGGCTTCTCGCGGGACTTCTTCGAGATGAACCCGTTCCCGGCCCGGTTCCGGCTCAACTTCGGTCCGTTCAACTTCAGCGGCAACGACCTGTGGGTGATGACCGTCGGGTGGTCGCTGGTGGCGATCTGCCTCCTGGTCGTCTGGCTCTCGATGCGCAGCCCGTGGGGGCGCGTGCTCAAGGCGATCCGGGAAGACGAGGACGCGGCCCGGGCTCTCGGGAAGAACGTGTTCTTCTACAAGATGCAGGCCCTGATCATGGGCGGCATCATCGGTGCCCTGGCCGGCTTCATCTTCGCGCTGGCCCGGGCCAACGTGCAGCCGGACAACTACAGCACCGACTTCACGTTCTTCCTCTACACAATGGTCATCCTCGGCGGCGCCGCCCGGGTGTTCGGCCCGGTCGTGGGCGCGGTCATCTTCTGGTTCCTCATCAACTTCCTGTCCCGCATCCTCGAGCAGGTCGAGGCCAATGACTACCTGCCGGACTCGGTGCTGCGGGCCACGCAGGTCGGGCCGGTCGTGTTCTTCCTGGTCGGTGCTGGTTTGGTCAGCATGCTGATCTTCCGGCCGCAGGGCCTGTTCGGCGACAAGAGGGAGATCTCGCTTGATGTCCGCTGAAAACCAGACCACATTGCCGGGACGCGAGCGGGCACTGGCGGCGCTCCGGGGCATCGAGCCGGCCCCGGGCGTGCCGAAGCCCGATCCCATCCTGATCGCCGACAACGTGGTACGCCGCTTCGGCGGTCTTACCGCCGTCGACGTCAACCACCTGGAGATCCAGCGCGGCTCGATCACCGCGCTCATCGGGCCCAACGGTGCAGGCAAGTCGACGTTGTTCAACCTGCTCACTGGCTTCGATACCCCACAGTCGGGCACTTGGACGTTCAACGGCAAGCCGATGCACGGCCTGCGCGCCCACCAGGTGGCCCGGCAGGGCATGGTGCGTACCTTCCAGCTCACCAAGGCGTTGGCCCGCATGACGGTCATCGACAACATGCGCCTGGGCGCCACGAACCAGCGCGGCGAGAGCTTCTGGCGCTCGCTCATCCCGGCTCTCTGGCGGGACCAGGAGGCCGAGGTCACCGCGCGGGCGGAGGAGCTGCTGGCCCGGTTCAAGCTCGACACGAAGCGGGACGACTACGCGGGCAGCCTCTCCGGCGGCCAGCGCAAGCTGCTCGAGATGGCGCGGGCGCTCATGACCCGCCCGGAGCTGGTGATGCTCGACGAGCCCATGGCCGGCGTCAACCCGGCGCTGACCCAGTCCCTGCTCGGGCACATCAAGAACCTGCGCGAGGAGGGCATGACGGTCCTCTTCGTCGAGCACGACATGGACATGGTCCACGACATCAGCGACTGGGTCGTCGTGATGGGCCAGGGCCGGGTCATCGCCGAAGGCCCACCCGACCACGTGATGGGCGACCCGCGGGTCATCGACGCGTATCTGGGCTCCCGCCACGACGGCGCGGAACGTAGCGTGGGAGGCCAGGCGGAGGCGGCCGGGGTTGCGCAGGCCGCGAGCACCAACCCTCCGGCCCCCTCGGGCCCGGAGGCGACAGAAGGCGAGGCACGATGACCCACCGGATGCCGGAGGATCCCGACTACGGCGCCCAGGCCGGGGCTACCGCGGTAACGGACCGGGAAGCGCATCTGGCCGGCGCCCAGGACGCGCTGCTGCGGGCCGACCAAGTCGTTGCCGGGTACCTGCCGGGCGTGAACATCCTCAACGGGGCCGACCTCTACGCCCGCGAGGGCGAGCTGGTCGGGGTCATCGGACCCAACGGAGCGGGCAAGTCGACCTTCCTCAAGGCGATCTTCGGGCTGATCCCCATCCGCTCCGGGACGGTCACGATGCGCGGCGAGGACATCACAAACCTCGAGGCGCACCAGTTGGTGACCCGCGGCGTGGGTTACGTGCCGCAGACCAACAACGTCTTCCCGCGCCTGACGATCGAAGAGAACCTGCAGGTGGGCGTGTTCCAGCGGCCCAAGCGGTTCCAGGAGCGGTTCGAGTTCGTGGCCGAACTCTTCCCGACGCTCGCGCAGCGGCGCAAGCAGCGGGCCGGCTCGCTCTCCGGCGGTGAGCGGCAGATGGTGGCCATGGCCCGGGCGCTGATGATGGAGCCGTCGGTGCTGCTGCTCGACGAGCCGTCGGCAGGTCTGTCGCCGTTGCTCCAGGACGAGGTCTTCTACCAGACCAAGCGGATCAACGAGGCCGGCGTCACCGTGATCATGGTGGAGCAGAACGCGCGGCGGTGCCTGCAGATCTGTGACCGCGGATACGTGCTGGACCAGGGCCGCAACGCCTACATGGCGACCGGTCAGGAGCTCCTGCACGATCCCAAGGTGATCGAGCTGTACCTGGGCACGCTGGCCCGGGCCCGTTGACCGGCGGGCCCCGTGTCAGCGATGACCCGGTCCCGGCGGACGCTCATCGGTGGCCTCCTCGCGGCCGGCGTGCTCGCCGCCGCGGGGGTCACGGCCTGCTCACGCGCGTCGGAGCCTGATCCGGTACCCCTCGACCAGGTACTCACCGCCCGGGCCGAGCTGCCCCGGCTGATCCGGCATCCCCGCACGGTGGCCGTGCTCGTGCACAACCAGGGCACCGAGCCCGTCCAGGTGCGGCAGGTGGAGCTGATCTCCGAGTCCTTCGCCCCCGTCGAGCCGGCGGTCATGGACGTGATCATTCCGCCCGGCGCCGCGAAGGCCCTGCCCGTGATCTACGGCGAGGGCCAGTGCGGGGGTGAGCTGGCGCCCGCGGTCGGCCACACCACGGCCCGGCTGGTCGTGGTCGTGGCCGGGCAGGAGCAGACCGTCGAGCTCCCCATCCCCAACCCGTCCGACCTGGCCCCCCGCCTGCACGCGGACTGCGTCGCTCAGGTCGTCACCCGCGCCCTGACCGCCGAACTGCAGGACTGGTCGACCCGGCCGGACGGCATGCTGCAGACGACCCTCGTGCTCTCCCGTGTCGCCGGGGACGAGCCGATCACCCTCCATCGGGTGCAGGGGAGTGTGCTGTACCGCTTCACCCCATTGACGGAGTTGCCGGTCGAGCTGCCGGCCGGCACCGACTCGGTGGCGGTCCCGTTCGTGGTCGATCCGGCCCGCTGCGACGGGCACGCCATGGCTGACGCCAAGTTCCCCTACCAGTTCCGGGCGTACCTGACGATCGGCGACACTCCGGTCATACCCGCCGACATTACGACCGATCTCGACGGCCGCGACGCGCTTCCGGTCATGTGGAAGGCGCTCTGCTCCCACTGACCGGGACGTCGATGCTCCCGTCTGACGGGGACGACGGATGCGTTCCCCGCTGCCGGGTCGTCGGTGCGTTCTCCGCTGACGGGACGTCGATTCTCCGCTGCCGGGGCATCGATGCTCCCGGCAGAGACGTCGATCGCGGCCGCCCGGTCGCTGGTCGGGGTCAGTCGCGGGTCAGGTCCTCGCCCCGGTCGAGGGCATCCCACAGCTGGGCCGACTCCGGCGCGCGCCCGTCGCCGCCAGTGGACGGCGTCGGGCCCTGACCGGCGGACGGGCCGGCCGACCTCCCACGCGGTTCGTCGCCCGGCGTTCCCCGGGCGTACCGGCGTCCCATCACCGGCCACCGAACCCCGAACCGCACCGCCAGCCCGCCCCCGACACCGGCGAGGAGCGCGCCGACCACACAGACGGCCGGCCAGGCCGGATTGACGGGATCGGCGCCCACGATCGCCCGGAGGGCGAGGATGGCCCCGACGGCTGCGGCCAGGCTGATGAGGCCACCGACCAGCCGGCGGCCCAAGCCCCGGGTGGCAAGCAAACCGCCGACGCCGGCCAGGGCGACCAGGCCCAGGGCGGGAAGCAGCGGGACAATCGACGCTCCGGTGTGGGCGATCTCCTCCGGCCGCAGCGGCGCCGGCTGGGGCACCACCTGCACCCACCACACCCGCGTCGCCCCAAGCAGCATCAGCCCGGCTCCGACGGCCACGGCGAGCGCCGCCACGGCGAGCCCGCGCCGCTGGGCCAGCGGCCTACCGTCCTGACCTTGGAGTTCTGTACCCCCTATAGGGGGGTCCACCTTCCAAGATCTCACCGTTGCGCCAGGCGGAGCAGAGCCGTCCATCGCTACCGGGCGGGCTTGAGGGTCTCGGCGGCGGCGATGGCGGCGAGCACGGCTGCGGCCTTGTTGCGGGTCTCCTGCTCCTCGGCCGCCGGGTCGGAGTCGGCCACCACTCCCCCGCCGGCCTGCACGTACGCGACCCCGTTGCGCAGCAGCGCCGTCCGGATCGTGATGGCGGTGTCCATGTCGCCGCCGAAGCCGAAGTACCCCACGATCCCGCCGTAGATCCCGCGCCGGGTCGGCTCGAGTTCCTCGATGATCTCCATGGCCCGGACCTTGGGCGCCCCGGTCAGCGTGCCGGCCGGGAAGGTGGCGACCAGGGCGTCGAAGGCCGTCTGGTCGTCCCGCAGCTCACCAACCACAGTGGACACAATGTGCATCACGTGGCTGTAGCGTTCGATCGTGGCGAACTCGGGCACCTCCACCGTGCCCGGCTTGCAGACCCGGCCCAGGTCGTTGCGGCCCAGGTCGACCAGCATCACGTGCTCGGCCCGCTCCTTGGGGTCGGCGAGCAGCTCGGCCGCCAGCCGCGCATCCTCCTCCGGAGTCACCCCGCGCCAGCGGGTACCGGCGATCGGGTGCAGCAGGGCCCGCCGCCCGGTCACCTTGAGGTGCGCCTCGGGCGAGGAACCCACGATGTCAAAATCATCGAAACGTAGGAGGTACATGTACGGCGACGGGTTGGTGGCCCGCAGCACCCGGTAGATGTCCAGCGGGTCGGCCTCGGTCGGCCGCTCGAAGCGCTGGGCCACCACGATCTGGAAGCACTCCCCGTCGCGGATCGCCTCCTTGGCCGCCTCGACCGCCTTGGGATGCAGCCCTTCGGGCGTCCGGGAGACGAACCGGCCCACCCCGGGGTGCTCGACGGTGGAGACCATGGGCGGCGTGGGTCGGGACAGGGCCGTGGTCATGGCGTCGAGCCGACCGATCGCCTGGTGGTAGGCCGCGGTGGCGACGGCCTTCGTCGGGCGGGGCGGCAGGACCGCGTTGGCCACCAGCAGGGCCGAGCCCTCGAAGTGGTCGAGCACGACGAGATCGGTGGCGAGCACCATGCCGAGCTCGGGAACCTGCAGGTCGTCCTCGGCGAGCTCGGGCAGCCGCTCGAACCGGCGCACGATGTCGTAGGACAGGTAGCCGACCAAACCGCCGGTGAGCGGCGGCAGGGCCACGCCGGTGTCCGGGGTCCCGCCCGCGGTGAGCGCGCGTACGGTCTCCCGCAGCACGGCGACCGGGTCCCCGGTCGTCGGTACGCCGGCCGGCGGGTTGCCCAGCCAGTGTGCCTGGCCGTCCCGCTCGGTCAGCGTGGCCAGCGAGCGTACGCCGATGAACGAGTACCGGCTCCAGGCCGTGCCGCCTGAGGCCGCGCCGTGCTCGGCCGACTCGAGCAGGAAGGTGCCCGGACCGCCGGCGAGCTTGCGGTAGACCCCGACCGGTGTCTCGCCATCGGCGAGCAGGCGGCGGGTGACCGGCACCACCCGGTGGGTGCGGGCAAGGGCGAGGAACGTCCGTTCGTCGGGCGCGATGACACCGGTGGTCATGGGCGCACCACCGCGGGGCTGGCTGCTGTCATTGTGGGCCCTTCCTGCTCACGGGTTCCTCGACGCCAGAGGCGTGACGGCCAGCGGGGTGTGAAAGCACGTGCGCTCACCCGTGTGGCAGGCGACGCCGACCTGATCCACCCGCACCAGCAGTGCGTCTCCGTCACAGTCCAGCGCCACCGACCGTACGTACTGGTGGTGACCGGACGTCTCTCCCTTGACCCAGATCGTGCCACGGCTGCGGGAGTAGTAGGTGGCCCGACCGGTGGTCAGCGTGAGGTGCAATGCCTCCTCGTTCATCCAGGCCACCATGAGCACCTCGCCCGTCGTGTGCTCCTGCACCACCGCGGGGATCAGCCCGGCCGGGTTCCACTTCAGTCGGGCCGCGATCGAGGGGTCGAGGTCGCTCATGGCCGTAGATTCTTCCGCACGCGCCCGCCCTCTGTCGCCTGGGGCCGCCGCCGCAACCCTACCGCCCGGACACGCTCTGCTCCGCGTGACGCAGCGCTCGGCCCGTGCGACGCAAGCCCTGCTCCGCGTGACGCAGCGCTCTGATCTTGGAAGTTGGACACCCCTATAGGGGGTGCAAACTTCCAAGATCGGGAGACCTGCCAGCCGGCCTCGTCAGCTCCAGCACAAGCCGGACCCGCTCAGCCCTCGGGGAGCGCGTGCAGGGGCTCGGTCAGGTACCGCTGCACGGTGGCCCCGACCACCGGGACGAGGACCTCGGCCGGGGTGCTGGCCACCGGCTCCAGCCGAATGATGTGGCGAACCATGATCAGGCCCACCACCTGGCTCGCCACGAGGTTGGTCCGCAGGCCCGCCTCGGCCGGGTCGAGGCGGAACTCCTTGGCGATCCGGCGCAGGATGCCGTGGGTGACGAACTCGCGCAGCACCCGGGCGAACGCCTCGTTGGCCATGGCGCTGCGCACCAGAGCAACGACAGCCGCCCCCGCGGGCGAGTCCCAGGCGGAAAGCATGGTCCGGATCAGGCGCTCGCCGGCCCCGGCGCGGCCCTCCCCGAGCACGTGGGCCACCATGGCGCCCGGGTCGAACGGGACCTGCATGGCCGCAAGGAAGAGCTGCTCCTTGGTGCCGAAGTAGTGGTGGATCAGCGCCGGGTCGACCCCGGCCGCCGTGGCGATGGCCCGAATCGATGCCTTGTCGAACCCCCGCTCGGCGAACGCCGACCGGGCCGCGGCCAGGATCGCCTCCCGCGTGTCCGGGTTCCCCGGCCGGCGACCAACGCGTGCCACGACTCCTCCACGATCAGCCCTCCGCCACCGGGCCGGGGAGGCCCAGTGTCAGGAAGGACGCCCTCCTGCGCATTTTGCCTAGGAGGGCGTCCTTCCTGACAGCGACACCGCTGACAGCGGCACCTCAGGAGGTGCGGCGGCGCAGGGTGGCGGAGGCGAGGACGAGGGCGAGCACGACGCAGCCGGCCACGATGCCCAGGTCCTTCCAGAGCGTGGAGGTGGGATCGGCGTACCGGCCCACCTCGGTCAGGGCCTCGACGGAGTACGTCATCGGGAGCACGTTGCTGATCGCCTGCAGCCAGCCCGCCATCTCCTCGCGAGCGACGAAGAGCCCGCAGAGGAGCAGCTGGGGAGCGACGACGAGCGGCATGAACTGGACGGCCTGGAATTCGGTGCGGGCGAACGCGCTGGCCAGCAGGCCGAGCGCCATCCCCAGGACGGCGTTGGCGATGGCGATCAGGATGACCAGTCCGACGCTGCCCCGGGTTTCGAGCCCGAGGAACAGGTACGCGACCGCGCAGGCCACGCTCGCCTGGACGGCCGCCGCCAGCCCGAAGGCGATGCCGTAGCCGAACAGCAGGTCGACCTTGCTCATCGGCGTGGTGAGCAATCGCTCCAGCGTTCCGGTCGTCCGCTCCCGCAGCATGGCGATGCTGGTGATGAGGAACATAATGATAAATGGGAATATGCCCAGCATCACGAGAGCGATGCGCTGGAAGACCAGCGGGCTGTCCTCGAACATGGAGTACAGCAGGGCGAGCAGCAACGGTGGGACCACCACGAGCAGGCCCACGGTCCGGTGGTCGTGCCGCAGCTGGCTCAGCACCCGGCGCACCGTGCTGGCGAGGATCTTCGCGTTCATGCCGACATCACCGTCTGCCCCGTCCGGATGAGGTGGAGGAAGGCCGCTTCCAGGTCGGTCGTGCCGGTCGCCGCGGTGATGGCGGCCGGCGTCTGGTCGGCCACAAGGGTGCCCTCCCGGATGAGCAGGAGGCGGTCGCAGCGCCCGGCCTCGTCCATGACGTGACTCGACACGAGGACCGTCACCCCCTCGGCCGCCAACGCCCGGAACTGGCGCCACAACTCGTCGCGTAGCACCGGATCCTGGCCCACCGTCGGCTCGTCCAGGATGAGCACCGTGGGCCGGCTCACGAGCGTGCAGGCGAGGTTCGCCCGGGCCCGCTGCCCGCCCGACAGGTCGCGCACCAGCTGGGCCGCGTGGTCGGCCAGCCCCACCGACTCCAGCACGGCATCAGCGTCGGCTGTGGACACTCCCTTGTAGAGAGAGGCGAAGTAGCGGACGTTCTCCCGCACGGTCAGGTCCGCGTAGACGCTCGGCGCCTGGGTGAGGTAGCCGACCTGGGACCGCAGAACTGCAGAACCGGCCGGACGGCCGAGCACCGTCACCGTGCCCCGCTCGATCTTCTGCACGCCCACGATGGCGCGCATCAATGTGGTCTTGCCGCTGCCACTGGGCCCGAGCAGGCCGGTCACCGAGCCGGCCGGGATCGTGCACGTGAGCCCGTGCAGCACCTCCCGCTTACCGCGCCGGACCACGAGGTCACGTACCTCGATGGCCGGCGCCACTGTTGTCGTCACGGAATTCAACGCTAGTTGAAATCCAAGTCTGGCACAAGGACCGATCCGGTGGTCGTGGTACGACTGCGGACGACTACCGTCCCGAGGTCACGGCCGTGACGAGGGCCGTGACGTGACGGCGGGCAAAGTCGTCGATCACGGCGCGCGGGGCCCGGCTCAGCGGCCCCCGGGAGGCGAGCACGGCGAACCCGTGCACCCCCGACCAGCACGTGACCGCGGCCTCGGGGAGCCGGGCCGGGTCGAGCGCCCCTTCCCGGACGAGGCCGGCCAGTGCCCCGAGCAGCAGCCCGCAGGGCGAGCGGTCGGGCGTACCGGCGTCGGTCGCTCCCGCGCGGGGCCCGGTCGACGACGCGCCGTCGACCTCAGGCATGGCAGGGGTGGCGCCGAGCAGATCGGGCATCGCCCGCACCGCCACGTCGAACCAGCCCGGCTCGTCGAGGGCGAAGGCGATGTATCCCTCCCCCACGCCCCGCAGCAGGTCGGCCGCGCTCGTCGCCCCGCACTGCCGGCGGGCCATGCCGGCGGCCATCTTTGCCAGCGCCTCCTCCGCCACGGCCTGCACCAGCGCATCCCGGTCGGCGAAGTGCCGGTACGCCGCGCGGGCGCTCACCCCGACCCGTCGGGTCGCCTCCCGCAGCACGATCGCCTCGGCCCCGGCGCGACGGGCCAACTCGAGGCCGGCCCGGACGAGCGCCTGGCGCAGCGCCCCGTGGTGGTACGTGGACCGTTCCGGCGTGGTGCGACTTGCCACCGACACGCACCAAGTCTACGGTGTGGACATCATGTCCACGCTGAAGACATTGTGACCGCGACGCCGATGACCGTGTGCGGTCGTCGATCCCACCGGCACGGGCGCGAGCCGATCGCCGCCAGGGGCCGACGGGCCCGGAATTGTCGGACCGGTCGGGTAGGACGGTGGCGGGCCGACAGACTGCGGAACGCGCGGCGGTCGACCGCAGACTCGTGACGAAAGGACGATCATGACTGGAGTACGGGTGCTGGTCGGCACCAGAAAGGGCGCCTTCACGCTCACCGCGGACGGCTCCCGCCGGGACTGGACCATCGAAGGCCCCCACTTCGGCGGGTGGCAGGTCTACCACATGGCCGGTTCCCCGGCCGACCCCGACCGCATCTATGCCGCGCCTTCGATCGAGTGGTCGGGGCAGATCATCCAGCGCTCCGATGACGGCGGCAAGACCTGGACCACGGTCGGCAACGACTTCACGTACGCGACCCCGACCACCGACCACCTGTGGTACGACGGCACGCCGCGGCCCTGGGAGTTCAAGCGGATCTGGCACCTGGAGCCGTCCCGGACCGACCCCGACACGGTGTACGCCGGCGGCGAGGACGCCGCGCTGTTCGTCACTCGGGACGGCGGTCAGACGTGGACGGAGCTGCCCGCCCTGCGCGAACACCCAACCGGGCCGACGTGGCAGCCCGGCGCCGGCGGCCTGTGCCTGCACACGATCATTCTCGATCCGACCAACGCCGACCGCATCTACGTGGCCATCTCGGCGGCCGGAGCGTTCCGCAGCGACGACGGCGGCGCCAGCTGGCAGGCGATCAACAAGGGACTGCGCTCGGGCGAGATCCCCGACGCCGACGCAGAGGCCGGCCACTGCGTGCACCGCCTCGCGCTGCACCCGTCCCGTCCCGAGACCTTGTATATGCAGAAGCACTGGGACGTCATGCGCAGCGACGACGCGGGTGGACAGTGGCGCGAGGTGAGCGGAAACCTGCCGAGTGACTTCGGCTTCCCGATCGCCGTGCACGCGCACGAGCCCGAGACGATCTACGTGGTTCCGATCACCAGCGACACGACGCACTACCCGCCCGAGGGCAAGCTGCGCGTCTACCGCAGCCGCACCGGCGGCGACGAGTGGGAGCCGCTCACCACGGGCCTGCCGCAGTCGCACTGCTACGTGAACGTCCTGCGCGACGCCATGGCGGTCGACACGCTCGACGAGTGCGGCATCTACTTCGGCACCACCGGCGGTCAGGTGTACTGCTCCCCCGACGGCGGCGACACCTGGACCGCGATCGTGCGTGACCTGCCGCCGGTGCTCTCGGTCGAAGTGCAGACCCTGCCATGAACACACGCGACAGCGACGAGCGGGACGGCCCGACCTACCGGCAGGTCCGGGTCGTCCTCCCGGCGCACCTGAAGACGCTGGCCAACGTCACGGGGGAGGTGCGCCTGGAGGTGCCCGAGCCGGTGACCCAGGATGGGGTCCTGACCGCGGTCGAGCAGCGCTACCCCATGTTGCTCGGCACGATCAGGGATCGGCATACCCGAAAGCGCCGAGCATTCATTCGCTTCTACGCCTGCGAGCAGGATCTCTCCAACGAACCACCGGACGCGCCGCTGCCCGAGCCGGTGGCCGCCGGGGTGGAGCCGTACATCGTACTGGGAGCCATGGCGGGCGGGTGAGCAGCGACGCGGGCGTACGCGCGGTCGAGCATGCGGATGACCGGACGCACGGATGACGCGGCGTCGGGATGGCCGGATGCACGGATGACGTGGCGTTCGGATGACCGGATGTGCGGATGACCGGGCGTACGGACGACGTGGCGTCCGGATGACCGGGCCCCGCAGGGCAACGACGTACCTAAGATCGAATCACGACGATCGGCTGGAGACCCGGCGCCGCGGCGACCACCGAAGGCGGCCGGGGCCAGCGCGTCGACGGCCAGAAGATCGCACTGCCGTACGGCGGATTGACCCCTATGTAGAGAATCGATAGAGTCCTTCCGTGCGGGTGACGGTCGCCGTGGCCACCGTGCTGGCGGCCCTGCTGGAGGAGCCCGACGCCGACCGGTACGGGCTCGAACTCATGGCCGCGACCGGGCTACCCAGCGGCACCATCTATCCGATCCTGCGGAGGCTGCAGGACGCGGGCTGGGTGACCGCGGACTGGGAGCGCATCGATCCGGTCACCGCTGGCCGGCCGGCCCGACGCTACTACCGGCTAACCCCCGACGGAGCGCAGCGGGCGCGCGCCGCCCTGGCCGAGCTCCGGGCGGCGACGACGCCCCGCCCGTCCACACCGGACAGTGTGGCCGGCCGACGCCGACCGAGGCCCGCATGGTGACCCGGTGGCTGGCCCGCGTCCTGCTGGCCGTCGCGGTGCGTCGGTGGCCGGCCCCGCTCCGGGACGAGCTGCGGGCCGAATGGCTGGCCGAGCTGCACGTGCTCGCCTCGCCGCCGCAGCCGGTCCGGATGCTGCGGTTCGCGGCCAGCCTCGCGCTGACCCGGCCCCGGCTCGGCGCCCGCATACCGCTCGTCGACACGGAGCTGACCATCGGCCGGGTCGCGCGGCACACCCTCCTGGTGCTCCTCGCCCCGGTCGCCACGATCGGTCTGGGCGTGTTCACGCCCTTTCCGGCCGGGCTTCTGGCCGCCACGGTGCTCGTGCTCCTGGCCGTGCTGGCCGGGGCGGCCAGTCCGCTGCTGCGGCCCGGGGCGGTGGTGGTCGCCGTGGTGGGGCCCGCGACGGGCGTGCTCCTCCTGGCGCCGCTCGGGCAGCCGTACCTCGACGGGGCGTGGCAAACGCCCGCCGCCACCGGGCTGTGGGGCGCCGCGCTCGCGGCCGTGCTCCTGCTGGCGTCCCGATTCCGGGCCCGGGCGGCGGTGGTGCTCGCCGGCCTCGGTGGCCTCGCCGCCTGCTGGCTGGCCTCGACGTTCGCCACCCTCCCCTCCGCGGGCCGATCGAGTCTGGACACCGGCTACGCCCTGCTGTGGTACCCGGCTGGGGTCCTCTGGCCGCTCGCCGTGCCCGTGGGTGACCTCAAGGCCGACTCGACCGTGTGCGCCGCCGCGGACTGTGCCCACTCCCCGGCCGCCATCGATCGGTTGATGGACGTCACCGAGGGCTATCCCAACGCGCTGACCATCACCACGGCCTACGTGGTGGCGTATGTCCTCGCCGCCACCGCGGCCGCTCGGACCGACTAGATGGACGTCCACTGTGGATTTGTGAGCCACGGTGGACCTGAATCGTGCGCCTCGGCCCGATGCGGCTCCTCGGACAACGCCTCCGTCCCTCGGACAGCACCTCGGTGAGGGGCAGAGGCGATCCGGTCCGCCGACCCTGGTGATCGGGATCACCGGGCCACCGCCTCGGCCGAAACCGGCCTCCCCAGCCGTCACGGCCGAACCAGGCGTCACTGACCAATTCCCAGGCATCACTAACCCCACACGTCGTCCTCCGGCCCCCAGTTGGCGGCGAGTGTGGGCGGTCTCGATGACCTGTTTGCTCCAGGGACATCGATGGGGCCGTAGGTGCCGTGTCGCCGCCGAACCGTTCGTGACATCATCTCCACGGGTCGTCACCGGCGAACACGACGAAAGAGGCGCGAAGTGGGACCGATGATTACGGACGTCGACGCGGCACTGGCGCGATTCACCAGCCGCGTCCCCGGCGTCCGGCACGCGCTCGCGGTCGGCACCGACGGGCTACTGAGCGGCGCATCTCCGAACCTGCCGCGGGACCGCGCGGACGCCATGGCCGCGATCACAGCCGGGCTGGTCAGCCTGACGTCCCGCTCGGCGCGGCTCTTCGACGGCGGCAACGTGTCGCTCACCATGCTGGAGGCCCACGAGGGCTACATGTTCCTGATGTCCGGGCCGGTCCACTCGCTGGTCGTGTGGGCCGACCGCACCTGTGACGTGGGCCAGGTCGGTTACGAACTCGCCATCCTCGTCGACAGCCTCGCCGCGTCGCACCCGTACTAGTGCCAGCGGTGTTGGGCGGCGCCGTCGCGAGATCCGACAACTCGGGCCCGGGGTGACGCGCCGACCTACCGGCGGGCAGTCGGGCACCGGACACTTCTGGCCAGGCGACCGCGCCGACCAGCGACCGCCTCGGCCTGGTGACGCCTTTCTGACGGCTCACGGTCGGGCTCGACCGTTCCGGCCATCGCTCGGGACCGACTGTCAGGCTTGGCCGTTGCCAGGCGCCGCTCGACGCCTACGGGCCATCAGCCCGAGCCGCCCACCCGCCGGGCCACGTCGGCGATCAGCGCGGCCAGCTCCCGGGGTCGCGAGAACATCGGCCAGTGACTTGTGGGCAGATCGACATACTCGACATGGCGCAGCTCGGCCAGGCCGGCGATGAACGGATAGCCCTCGCTGATCCACGCCTTGACCTGATCGGATGGGACCGAGGTGCACACGACCGTGCTGGGCACGTCGAGCCGGGCGTCGTTGGTGAACTCGTGCCAGCCGCGGAGCGTCCCGCCCGGCTGCGGCACCGCCCGCCGACGGAACTCCGCCAACTGCTCCTCGCTGATGCCGTCGAGGTTCTCGTCCAGCTCGTCCCACGGGGCCAACGGCTTCTCGACGTCGATGAAATCGGGGTCCATGGCCCCCTTGCCCGGACCCGTGTCGACGTACACCACGGCCGCGATCCGCTCCGGCAGCCGATCGGTGGCGGCGTAACCGGGGAAACCGGCCCCGCTGTGCACGACGAGCACGACCGGCGCCTCGGCGGCCCGGACCGCGGCGCAGATGGCGTCGACATGGTCGGCGAAGGTGATCGTGGAGCGATCGGTGTCGACGGACTCCAGACCGGGCAGGGTGAGCGCCGTGACGGTCAGCCCGTCGGCCCGCAGCGTGGCCGCGACCTCGTCCCACGCCCACGCGCCTAGCCAGAACCCGGGAACCAGGATGACGGGTGCAGTGGTCATTGCGCGACCGTATCCGGGACCTCCGACATTCCTTCGGGACGTACGCGATCGGCTTTCCGAAGCCGCCGGCCGAATCGAACGGCAGCGCGGGCCGCGCGGTGCCCTCGGCGGCGGCGAGGATCGCTTAAGGTAAGCAGCTGGGTATCGCCTAGGGTGAATGCACAACGGGGCGCCGGCCGGAGTACCGCCGGCTGACAGTAGGGGTGGCCATGGGCGGAACATACCGGTGGGGCCGGGTCGTGGTGATCGGCAACAGCATCGCCGGCCTGCTGGTGGCCCACGTGCTGGCCGAGTACGCCGAACAGGTCACGATCGTCGATCGCGACCACATCCCGGACCAGCCGCGCCACCGGGCGGGCGTCCCCCACGGTCGGCACATCCACGTGGTGCTCGCGGCCGGCCAACGCTCCCTCGACGCCCTGCTGCCCGGAATCCTCGACGAGCTGGCCTCGCTCGGTGTGCCCACGATCGTCATGCCCCGCGACATGATCCAGCTCAACCGCAGCCGGTGGGTGCAGCGGTGGTCGGACGGCCAGCCCATCATGACCGGCACCCGGCCTCTAGTGGAGCATGGAATCCGCCGCCGGGTCCTGACTCACCCATGCATCGAAGCAGTCGACGCTCTGGAAGCGATCGGGCTCGTGGGTGATCCCCGGCGGGTGACGGGCGTACGGGTCCGGCCGCGCGGCGTCACCGAGGAGCAGACGTTGGCGGCCGACCTGGTGGTCGACGCCTCCGGCCGCAGCTCCCGCACCAGCCACTGGCTCTCGGAGATCGGCGCTGCGGCGCCCACCGAGGAGCGGATCGAGACCGGCGTCGCCTACGCCACGCGGCTCTATCGAGCCGACACCATCCCGACCGGCGGAAACTATCGCGCCATCTACCTGGTTCCTCCGCCGGGTAGCGGTCGGAGCGGGGTCGTCATGCCCATCGAGGCCGAAGGGCACTACCTCGTCACGCTCACCGGCCTGGCGGGGGACGAGCCGCCCACCGATCCGGACGGGTTCGAGGCTTTCGCGGCCGGGTTGGAGCGCTCGCTCGTGCACGACTGGCTGTCCGGGGCGGAGGCGGCGGGACCTGTGTTCGGCTACCGCGGCACCGCCAACGTACGCCGCCGGTACGACCGTCTGCGGATGCCGGAGGGCCTGCTCGTGGTCGGCGACGCAGTAACATCTTTCAATCCTGTGTACGGGCAGGGCATCACCGTCGCCGCGCTCGGTGTCCACGCCGTGGCCCGGGCGCTGGCCCAGGGCCGAACGTCCACAGCCCGCCTGCATCGGCTCGTCGTCCGAGCCGGGGAACAGGCGTGGCGTATCTGCACCGGCGTCGACAAGGCCCTGCCCACCGCCACGGGAAACGCCATCCGATCGACCCCGCTCGACCGGGTGGCCGGGTGGTACCTCAATCGCGTCCAGGTGCACGCGACCAGTGACCCCGTGGTCGGCGGCGCGTTCCGGGACGTCATCCACCTCCTCGCCCCGGCGAGCTCGCTCTTCGCGCCCCGGGTGCTCCGCGCCGTCCTGTTCCGACGGCCCGCGCCCTCGCCCGCCCAACCACCCCTGTATCCCGAGGGGGAGACCGGGGAGCCCGCGGCCAGCCCGGCGTCGCCCACGTCCGCCTGACCCAGTTGCCCGGCCCGCCGTTGCCCCGGCCCGTGTCTACCTGACCGTTAATCCGGCCGTCCTGCTGTGGCCGCAGGGTCCCGTCCGGGCTCGACCGGCACGTCGACCGGTTCACCGCCGGTCAACCGGGCCGCGGTCCCGCCCAGCAGCCGGGTCACCACGGCGACGAAGGCCAGGCCAGCACCCACGATCACCGCGGTGATGGCCGCCATGCCGAGCCAGTTGTGCTGGAACGCCTGCGGGATCAGACGGTCGGGCACGACGACAACGCCGATAAATGCCCCGATGAGCCCGAGATAGCTACCGATCATGTTGCCCGCGTGAGCGGCGACCCGGCCCTTCCGGGCATTCCACAGCCCCAGCGTCAGCGTGATGAGCGTGAGCACGCTGAGCGCGTGGATCCAGGAGAAGCGACCCGGGCGCAGTTCCTGGATGCCGAAGGAGCTGAGCGCGGTGAGGTACATGGCCCCGAGCCAGGTACGCCCGATGACCCGGTGAGGCAGGTCGCCCCGTCGGCGCCGGAGCAGATTCACCGCGCCGAGCACCATCGCCAGCGTGGCCGCGACCGCGTGCAGCACGATGAGCGGCGTCCACCCGTGCATCGCTCCCCCTTCGGGCCGAACTCGGATATCGGATAGTTCCACTATCCACTACCCGCGCCGCCAACGCAAGGCAACGCCCAAGGACGGGAGCGCAGGATGTGCAGGAAGGACGCCTTCCTAGGCAAAAACCGTCAAGAAGGCGTCCTTCCTGGCACGAGCCTTGGCACGGTCCCCTGGGCGCAAGCTCTGTGGTCAGCCCACGGGCACGGGCTGGGTGATGTTGATCATCCACTCCACGCCGTAGCGGTCGACGCAGGCGCCGAACTCGTCGCCCCACACCTGCTTCTCCAAGGGCACCGAGACGATCCCGGATGCGGAGAGGCGGTCCCAGTAGCGGCGCAGTTCGTCGGCGTTGTCGCCGCTGATGCTGCACACGACGGTGTTGCCGATCGTGGTCGTCATGTTCGGCGGCGTATCGGACGCCATGATCGTGTATCCGCTCGGCGTCTCGAGCACGCCGTGCATGACCTTGTCCACCTGGTCCGGCTCGGTGGTGCCGAAATCGCCGTACGTGCTGATCTGCAGTTCGCCCCCGAAGACGTCGCGGTAGAACTCCAGCGCTTCTCGGGCGTTGCCCGAGAAGTTCAGGTATGGGTTGAGACGGGACCCCATGGCACAGAACCTCCCCCGTGTGCTCCGGTTCTCCCGGTTGGCTGGTCCAGACGACGGTACGCGCCCGGATCGTCGACGGCAGGCGATCGTCGACAGCAGACGGTCTGAGGACATCACGGGCCGACGGCGACAGCTGGCGTCATCGCAGAAATCACCCCCGGCGACCCACCAGGCCGACCATGACGGTGGCGGACAGTCACCTCGGGGAGCAATCACGGCAATCGATCACCCCGGCAAGCATCACCACGGCGACAACGACGACGGCGACGGAGGCCCGGGACGTCACCGGACCGGCGGCGACCGCGCGACGCCGACCGCCCCCGGGCCCCGCAGCCGGACCGAGCCGGCCGGCCCGCTCGTCGCGACCGACCGACGGACGGCCCTATCGACCGGTATCAGATCGGCACCTTGATTCGGGTCGGCTTGCGGTCCAGGACAGGCCAGTCGCCGGTCGCCCGCGCGACGCCTTCCACGACCGCGCGGTCCACCGCGGCGCGTACGAACGCGTAGATGGCCCCCTGCAGTGTCGCCGCGAGCAGCACCTCGGCCCAGTCGCGGGTCGGGTCCTTCACCTCCGGCGCCGAATCACTTCCACCGATACGCTTCCATATTTGCCGGAAGATAGCGGCTGAGACGGCACTGGCCGCGATCCCGAGCACCAGGCCGACCGGCTTGTAGGCCAGGCGGACCGCTCCCCCGCTCACCGCCGCCTCCCGCGCGCTCGGCGAGCCTGCTCCCGGTGGACGCGCTCCCGGTGAGCCTGCTCGGTGTGGATTCGCTCCCGGCGGGCCCGCTCCCGCCGCGCCCGGGCCAACCGCAGGCGAACCATGTCCATACGCCACGCCGCGGGGAACGGCAACCGACGCCGCAGCAGCGCGTAGACGCCGACGGCGACCAGCGTGCCGGCGGCCCCGCCGATGACGATGGCCGCTCGCTTCCGCCCCATCCGGTCCATCAGGCGCTGGGCCGACGAGGCCCCGGCCCGGGCGACGCGGTTGGTCTGCGCCACGGCTGTTCGGGTGCCCTCGCGCAGTGCGTCACGGGTACGCTCCCGCGCCTGCGATATCGCCTGCCGGGCCCGCGCCTTCACGTCCGCCCGCGCCACCAGCTCCGACAAGGTCTCACCGAGATCAGCGCGGGTGCGCGTGATCTGGTTGCGCAGCGCGGCGTTCGCGTCGTACGGCTCCCAGTGCTCGAACTGCTGCATGTCCATCTGTCTCGCGGTCATGACTGGTGCCGCCCATCGTGCTCAGCGTGGTGGTTGGCGCGACCGTCACGGATCGCCTGCTTCATGGACCGGATGTCGTCGCGCACCCGGTCGGCGGTTGGCGGAGCCGACGCCCCGGCCCGTAGCCGACGGATGCCCAGGCCGGCCAGGGTGAGCGTGATCAGGCCGAGCACGAGCAGCGGCACGAGCACCGCCAGCCACAGAGGCCAGTCGATGTCCAGCACCGCCACGATGAGCGCGATGACCAGCCCGAAGCTGAACAGGCCGAGCACGCCGGCGGCCGCCAGCATGGCTGCGCCCACCCCGAGCTTGCGCCCCTTCTCGACGAGCTCTGCCTTGGCCAGAGCCAGCTCGCTGCGTACGAGCGTCGACATCTGCCCGACCGCCTGGCTCACCAGTTCGGCCGTGGAAGCGTGATGCGGGTCGAAGCCGCGCCCGTCTTGGGCGGTCGGGCCCGGCCCGCTCCACCGCTCACCGCCGTTCGGGCGGGTCATGGTCTGCCCATGCGCCGCCGTCATCGGCGAGGGCCCACCGGACCAGCTCCGCTCGTCGGGCGCCGTCCGGAAGGACTGGATCTGTTCTCGGTGTGCGGATTGATCGACCACGTGGCCAGTATCGGCCCTGGGCAGTACCCATTTCCGGCGTTTCGCCGGAGCCGGACGAATCCATTCCGCCGCCGGCGCCCGCGACCCGCCCGGGCCCGACAGCACCGTGGCCACTGCGCACTGCCGTGGCAGGCTGGAGCCATGTGCCGAAGCATCCACGTTCTGTTCAACTTGGACCCTCCGGTGACGCCTGAGGAAATCGAGGCGGCTGCGCTGCAGTACGTCCGTAAGGTCTCCGGGGTCACGCGGCCCTCGGCGGCCAACGAGGAGGCGTTCGCGACCGCGGTCCAAGCGGTGGCCGAGGCGACGGCTACGCTCCTGCAGTCGCTGGTCACCAAGGCACCGCCCCGCGATCGCGAGGTGGAAGCGGCCAAGGCTCGGGCCCGCGCCGCAAAACGCTACGCGAGGACCTGACCGCCCCGGGACGGCTGACCGTTACGCGACGAGCTGAAATCGGGCCGACGCGGGCAGACTCAGCCAGTTCGAGCCCGAACAAGCCGAGCTGGATCAGGCAGCCCCGAACTGGATCATCCCGGCTCGGCGGAAGGCTCGCCGCACCGCACGGGCACCACGCCCTCGAGGTCCAACGGGGTCGGCACCTCCTGCACGGTGGTGATGACGGTGACGGTGGCGTACCCGTTGCCGAGCAGCACCGCGTCGGTGTCCGGCGCCAACCGGTCGGTGGAACGCTCCACTGTGGTCCGTACGTAGCCCTCACCGGCCTCCGCCACCGCCATCTGCACGTGACCGAACGGCGCCAACCGGGCCTGCCGCAGCCCGACGAGCGTCTCCAGCGACCGGTTGGGGACATTGACGTTCAGTACGGTTTCGGGTGGCAGTTTGTCCAGAATGGACACACACCGGCAGGCGATCTCGCTGGCCGTGGCCCAGTGCAACCAGTCGCCGTCGGCCGCGCGGAAGTACTCGGTGAGCGATTCGGACGGGTCCTCGCCCGGGAGCGCGTCGAGCGAGACGGCCATCGCGGGGATGCCGTGGTTGGCCGCGGTCAGGGCCGCGCCCACGGTGCCGGAGTGCAGCACCACGTGCCCGGTGTTGGCCCCACGGTTGATGCCTGAGAACACGAGGTCCGGGCGCCGCCCGAAGGTGCCGATGGCGGCCAGCATCACCACGTACCCCGGGGATGCCTGGACGGCGAACGCCTCGACGGGCAGGTCGCTCCCGAGGTCGGCCGGGGTCACGGCGAGCCGCCGATCGCGATAGACCGCGGTCAGCGCCGCGCTGGAGCCGCTCGCCTCGTAGTCGGGCGCGGCCACGACGACCTCGAAGCCGGCGGCCAGGGCGGCCCGGGCCAGCCACCGCAGCCCCGCCGCGTGGATGCCGTCGTCGTTGGTGACCAGCACCCGCCGACGCTCGGTCATCGACCTCACCCCTTATACATTCGAATGTCGCAACGTCTATCCGAGCGATTCCTGCGCGCCGAGGCTGATCAGCCGCACCCGCTTGGCCAGCTCGGCCACCGCCGCGGCCGGGGCCGTACCCAACCCGTGCCGAGTGACCGTGACCGCCCCGGCGGCCGCGCCCATGCGGACGGCGTCGGCGAGCCCCGCTCCCCGGGCCAGCATGGCGGCCACCGCGGCCGTCATGGAGTCGCCCGCCCCGCGCGGGTCGGCCAGCTCCAGCCGGGGCGCCTCCACCAACAACTCTTCGCCATCGAGCAGGGCCACGGCCGGTTTCTCGGCCCGACTCACCACCACCGACCCGGCCCCCTCCGCCCGCAGAGCCCGGGCCGCCGCCACCAGCTCGGGCAAGCTGTCGTCGCGCGCGCGGCCGGCCGCGACCAGCTCGTCGTGGCTCACCTTGATCAGGTACACGCCCCCGGCCAGGGCGGCCGCCAGGTGGACGCCGGCGAGGTCGGCCACCACCCGGACCCCGTTGGCGCGCAGGTCGGCCGCGAGCCGCCGGTAGGTCGACGGCGGCACCAGCCCGGGTTCGGTCGGCCCGGCGAAGACCGCCACCCCGGCGCGAAGCCCCTCGGTCAGCGCGAGGCTGCCCAGCTCGTCGATCTCGTGCCGGTCCAACGGCCCGCCCGCGTGGCCGGCCACCTCGCGCCGGCCGTCCTCGAAGCGGTCGTGCACGTACCAGCCGCTGCTCCCCCCGATGGTCACCGCCCGCACCTCGAACGCCTCGGCGGCGACCAGCGCCGAGATGACCCGACCCACCTCGCCGCCCAGCGTGGTGCAGAGCACCGCCCGGATGCCCAGCCCGGCCAGCATTCGGGCCTGCCACACGCCCTGCCCGCCGGCGTGCAGGTGCAGCTCGGGCACCGCCCCCTGCCGCTCGATGGTCACGGTCAGCACCGGACTCGGCGAGTAGACCATCACCCCGGGCACCTCGCTCACCCCCGGCGCGTCGCTCAACCCCGGCGCGTCGCTCACCCCCGGCGCCGGGCCCACGCCGAGCGCCTCGCTCACCTCAAAAGCCTGGCCCGCCGCCGGAACCTGGGGAGCCCTCGCCTGATCCGCCCCGCCATCCGTGGCCGTCACGCCCCACCCCCGCCTCGCTGTGGCCTGACAACGACGGACCCCCTTCCGCGCGTTGGCGCGGGAGCGGGCCCGGTCGGCGTTATCGTCCTCGCAGCCGTACCCCGGCCGGGGGCGACGGCCGCTGTCGTTCGGGGGCTCAGCCGCCGAGCCGGCAGCCCCGAACCACGAAATGTACGAACCTCACGAAATGTACGGTGCGCAGCGCGGAGGTAGGACGTGCTTGACTGGAGAGTCCCCGGGTACCGCCCGCTCCGGGAACTCCGCCCGGGGACGGTCCTTGCCCGACACGAGGCTTCCGGTCATCCGGTCCTGCTGCGCTACCACCCGCCCAGCCCGGAGCCTGAGGTAGCGGCCCGGCGGGCCGAGGCGCGGGCGCTGGCCGGTCTCGCCTCGCCGCACATCGCGAGCCTCTACGAGCACATCGAGGTCGCGCTGCCCGGTCAGCCGGCCGACGCGGTCGGCGCGGTCACCGTCCGCGAGTACGTGGACGGCGCGTCCGTACGGTCACTGCTGGCCCGCTCGCCGCTGCCGCCCGAGTCGGCGCTGAGCCTGCTCCGGGCCGGGCTGCTGGCCCTGCAGCGCGCCCACGAGGCCGGCGTCACCCACCGCGGGTACAAGCCCGAGAACCTGCTCGTGGACGTTCAGGGCTCAGCCCGCCTGGCCGACTTCGCGGTCACCCCCGCGGGCGCACCAGCGGAGGAGGCGACGACCGACCCGCGGAACCGGGCCACGGAGGACGTCCGAGCCGCGTTCGCCGTCTTCGTGGCCTGCCTCGGCGCCCAGGCCGGGAAGCTGCCCCGGCGCCTGCGCGGGCTCGCCCCGGTCGGCGCGACCGGCGACGGGCCGGCGCTGCTGGAGGCGGTCGAGCAGGCCGGCCGGGCCGGGTGGGGCCCGCAGTGGCGCTCGCGCGGTGAACAGGAGCTGGCCCGACGAGTGGCGCGGGCCCGACGCCGGGGCGAGGCGGTGGCCTGACCATGCAGAGCAACAGCGAACTGTGGCTGGACCGCACCCTGCGCAACGGTCCCTGTGGCACGTGGTGGCTGGCCGGTACACCGGCCGGACAGACGCTCGGCACCCTCCAGCTCGACCCGGATCTGGTGGCCGCGCCCGAGGCCCGCGACCGGGTGGCGGCCGCCGTCGCCGCGGTCCGCGCCGCCAACCCACCCGGGGTGCTGCGCACGACCGAGCTGGTGTACGACTCCCGCCGGGCCTGGCTCGTGGTCGCGACCCCGCCGCAACCCACCCTGGCCGACCTGCTCGCCGCCGACCGACCTCTTCCGGCCGGGGCCGCGGCCGGGATCGCGGTCGATGTGGCCGAGGCGCTGCGCGCGCTGCACGCGGCGGGCCTGCACCACGGCGACCTCACGCCGGCGACCGTGGTGCTGACCGGGGCCGGGGCCGCCCGGCTGGCCGAGGTGGGCGTGCTCGCGGCCGTCCGGGGCGCACCGGTCGACATCGGAGCCGACGCCGCCGCCTGGGGCACGCTCGCCCGGGCCCTGGCCGCACGGGCGTCGGAGATCGAATCATCACTGCTCGTCGAGGCCGCCGGCGTCGCCGAGGCGGGCGACCTCACGGCCGCCGCCCGCCGGCTGGCCCTCGCCGCGGCCGACCTGCCCGACTTCGCGACCCGCGACGCGCTCGCGGCCATGCTGCCGACGGTCGAGCCCGTGGCCGCGCCGGCCGAGACCACCACGGCCCCGGTCATCCCGACCCAGCGGACACAGTCCCCTGTGGACGGTGCGACCATTCGGCTGCGCTTCGGGCCGGGCGTCCCGGACGCCGCGCTGCTCAACCCCCGGCCGGCCGAGCCGGAACCCGTGGCCCAGCCGCGCCGCGCGGGCCGGGCGCGGCGGGTGCTGGCCTGGCTCGCCGCAGCGGTGGCCGCCGTGGCGCTGGTGGGCGGGGCCGCCGCCTGGTGGCTCCCGCTGCGCTAGGCGGCCAAACCCCGCGAGTTCCTCCGCCGGCACCAACCATCGCCGGCGCAGGTCGAGGCCAGGTCCGGTGACGTCTGGCGGAGGTTCAACCCTTGGCCTACCGGCCCCCACCATTGGGGCGACCGTCAGCCCCGATGGGGACGTAGGCCCAGGGCGACGACGGGCAGCAGGCTGACGGCGACCATGGCGGTCAGCGTCGGGAAGCTGGACCAGGCGGTGATCACGCCAGCGAGCAGCCCGGCGCCGGCGGCGGCCAGCGTCATGAGCAGGTCGCCGACGCCCTGCACCGCGGGACGCCGGTCGGGGGCCACAGCCTCGGTGAGCATCGTCGATCCGGCCACGATGGTGGCCGACCAGCCGAGACCCACGAGGCCGAGCCCGAGGGCGAGCCGAGCCGCGTCGTGGCCCGCAGTGCCCGTGACGGCGCAGGCGGCCAGCAGCAGGCCGAGCCCGCCGAGGATCACGGCCCGTCGGCCGTCGCCCAGCCAGGCCCGGTCGGCGAGCCAGCCGAGCAGCGGCGAGAACGCGTACATCCCGATCACGTGCGCCCCGATGGTCACGCCGACGATGCGCAGGGTCTCGTCGTGGGAGTGGCCGAAGTGTCCAATGTAGGCGGGAGTCATGGCCATGACGGCCATCATCGACGCGTTCCCGGCGACCAGGGCGGCCACGCCCAGCCGTGCCCGGGCGCTGGCCCTGATGTCCCGCAGCGCCGTGCGCAGCCCGCCCGCCGACGGCCGGTCACCGGGACCCGCATCGACCGGGCCGCGGACCGCGCGGGCCAGCAGCAGCGGGTCCGGGCGCAGCAGCACCGCGAGCACGGCCGCGCCCAGCCCGAGCCCGACCAGCGCGGCGAGGAACGGTCCGGTGTAGGGCGCCAACCCGGCCCGGTGGGCCACCCCATCGGTGGTGGCGGCGAGATTCGGACCCAGCACGGCGCCCAACGTGGCGACCCACAGGATGAAGGCCACGTGGCGAGCCCGGTTCGCGGGCGGGGCCAGGTCGGCGGCCGCATAACGGGTGAGGTAGAGGCCGGCGTTGGCCCCGCCGAAGAGCAGCAACCCGACCAGCAGTACCGGGGCCGAGCGCAGGCCGGCCGCGAGCACAGCCAGAGCGGCTCCGCCCGCCCCGATGGCGTACCCCACCACGAGCCCGGCCCGCCGGCCCCGACGCTCCATCAGCCGGCTCAGCGGCACGGCCAGCAGTCCCTGCCCGACGGTTACGACGCTCTGGGCCAGCCCGGAGACTGCGGTCCCGGCCAGCGTGGCCGCGAGCAGTACGCCCACGGACGTCCCGGCGACGCCGGCGAAGCTGCCCAGGATCTGGGAGACGGTCAGAACGGCCAGGGTCCGGCGCTGCACCCGCTCGACCTCGACCGCCGGTCGCGCGGGCTCCACGGTGGACAGAGTTGCGGTCATGGTCTGCTCCTCGGACGGGCGACGGTCGGTGAGCCCATCCTCGGCGAGGACACATCCATAGGTCCAATGCCAGTCTTGTAGGAAACACATCGACACAATCAATGGATGGCCAACTAGGCTGGCCGCCATGCTCGACGTCACCCGTCTGCGCGTGCTGGTCTCCGTCGCCCGGCTCGGATCGGTCACGGCGGCCGCGCGAGAGCTGAAATATGCCCAACCATCGGTGAGCCACCACCTCGCCCGACTCGAGGCGGAGACGGGCAGCCAACTGGTTCAGCGGGTGGGGCGCGGCATCCGGCTCACCGACGCCGGCCGGATGCTCGCCGAGCGGGCCGAGGAGATCCTGGCCCGTCTTGACGCGGCCGAGGCGGAGCTGGCCAGCTACGTCGGCCTCCGGGCCGGACGGGTCCGGCTGGCTGCCTTTCCCTCGGCCCTGGCCACGCTCGTGCCCGCGGCGGCGGCCTCGCTGCTCGCCGAGCACCCCGGCCTCGAGGTGCGCTTCATCGAGGCGGAGCCACCCGAGGCCGCGGCGCTGCTGCGGACCGGCGAGGTCGACGTCGCCCTGCTCTTCTCATACGAGGACGCGGCCGGCCGTGAGGACGACGGGCTACGCCGGATTCCCGTGCTGCGCGAGCCCATGTACGTGGTGGCCCGCAAGGGCACGCGCGGGCGGACGCCGGCCGACCACGCCCAGCAGCGCTGGATCGCGGGCTGCGACCGCTGCCGGGAGCATCTGCTGCGGACCTGCGACCGGGCCGGCTTCCGGCCCGACATCACCATCACCACCGACGACTACGTGGCCGTGCAGGCGTTCGTGGCCGCCGGCCTCGGGGTCACGATCCTGCCGGCCCTGGCCCTCGCGGCTCACCGCCACCCCGGCGTACGCGTCGTCCGCCAACCGGGGGACGCCCGGCACGTCTTCGCCGCCGTGGCCGGGCAGCCGCCCGACCCGCCGGCCACGGCCGCGCTGGTCGCCCACCTCGTGGCCGCGGGCCGCGCCCTCCGTCCGCCCGGTCAGGCACGCAGCACCGCCTGAGCCTCCGGAGCCCGGCCCCGGGCCCGTCGCGCGATGCCCGCCGGCGAGACTCGTTCCACGATGCCCGACCGCGGGGCCCGGCCCGGCGCGGTCCAACCGCCGGACCAGCCCGCCGCCGTCCACGACGCCGGGGATAATCGAGGCGTGTCCAGCACCGAACCGGCGATGCGCCGACTCTGGCCGGTCGCCGACCCGGGCCCGCTCAGCGACGAGGACATCGTCGCGGCCTACCCCGCCCCCGCCGGCCAGCGCCTGCTGCGGGTCAACTTTGTGTCCAGTGTGGACGGAGCAGTGACCCTGGACGGGCGGTCGGGCCCGCTCGGTGGGCCCGGGGACCGGCGAATCCTCGGCCTGCTGCGCGTCAACTGCGACGCCGTCCTGGTGGCGGCCGGGACCGTCCGGGTCGAGGGATACAGTCCACTGAGGACAGCCGAGGCGCGGCGACGGCTGCGCATCGAGCGAGGCCGCACGCCCGACCCGGTGCTGGTGCTGGTGACCCGCCGGCTGGGGTTCGACCCGGCCGACCCGCGGTTCACCCAGGCGCCGCAGCGGCCGGTCGTCCTCACCACCGAGGAGACCGCGCAGCGGGTCGGGAACCGGTTCGCCGACGTGGCCGACGTGATCGGCGTCGGCCACGAGGACGTCGACCTGGGCGCCGGCCTCGATGCCCTGGCCGAGCGCGGGTTGGTTCACGTGCTCTGCGAGGGCGGCCCCCACCTGTTCGGCTCGCTCATCGCGGCCGACCTGGTGGACGAGCTCTGCCTCACCCTCGCCCCGAAGCTCGTGGGGCCGGGGCCGGAGCGCATCGTCGCCGGCCCGGACACCGCGGTCCGTACGCTGGCCCTCACCCAGATCCTCGCCGCCGGCGACGAGCTCTTCCTGCGCTACACGCGCACCCGTCCGTCCAGTTCGGACTGACGGTCCGTCCGCTGAGGACTGACCTCCGCGCCCCGCGTGGTCGGTCACATCGCCCCGACGGCCCGGTCACGCCCGCCCCCCGACGGCCCGGTCACATGTTGTGGCGGGTGTACACCGGGGGTCGCCAGCCCAGGATGGCCTCGGTCATCCGGACCGCGCGCACCGCAGCCGCCACGTCGTGGACCCGGACGATGCGAGCGCCCTTGAGCACACAGACCGTCAGCGCGGCGAGGGTGCCCTCCAAGCGCTGGTCCTGCGGCGCTCCCAGCGCCTCCCCGATGAAGTCCTTGTGGGACACGGCCGCGAGCAGCGGATAGCCCAGCGACGCGATCTCGTCCAGCCGCCGGGTCAGCTCCAGGGAGTGGTACGTGTTCTTGTTCAGGTCGTGGCCCGGATCGATGATGATCTGCTCGGGGGCCACGCCCCGGGAGAGGGCGAGCGCGACCCGGTCGGCGAGAAAGGCCCGCACCTCGGCCACCACATCGCCGTACGTGGGCCGGATCACCGGGGTGCGCGGCGGCGAGGCGAGGCTGTGCGTGATGACCAGGGTGGCGCCGGTCTCGGCCACCAGGTCGGCCAGACCCACGTCGTACAGGCCCGAGGTGTCGTTGATGACGTCGGCCCCGGCCGCCAACGCCGCCCGGGCCACCCCCACGCGATAGGTGTCGACCGATATCACGACGTCGGAGTCGGCCCGCACGGCCGCGATGAGCGGCACCACGCGATCGAGCTCCTCCTCCTCGGTCACCTCGCCCGCGTGCAGGCCGAACGGGACGCCGCCGATGTCGACCCAGTCTGCCCCGTCCCGGACCGCGGCCCGCACCGCGTCCACGGCGGTGTCGAAGGCGTACGTCCGCCCCCGGTCATGAAACGAGTCCGGGGTGCGGTTGACGATCGCCATCACCGCGACCTGGCGGGCGAAGTCGAACTCCCGGCGCCCGATTCGGCGCACCGCGCTGGTCTCCACGCCGCCGCACGCTACCCGACCGCGGATCGGGATCCGCGGTCGGGCTTGATGGCGGGCCGGATCTGACCGGTGGCCACCCGCGTCAGCGCGGCGCCATGCGGATGGCGCCGTCGAGGCGGATCACCTCGCCGTTGAGCATCGGGTTGGCCACGATGTGCGCGACCAGCGCGGCGTACTCGGACGGGTCGCCGAGCCGCGACGGGTGCGGCACCTGGGCACCCAGCGACTTGACCGCCTCGGCCGGCAGGCCGTGGAACAGCGGCGTGTGGAAGATGCCGGGGGCGATCGTCATCACCCGAATCTTGTGCTGGGCCAGGTCACGGGCGATCGGCAGGGTCATGCCCACGACGCCGCCCTTGGAGGCCGAGTAGGCGGCCTGGCCGATCTGTCCGTCGTACGCCGCCACCGAAGCGGTGTTCACGATGACGCCGCGCTCCTCACCGTCGACCGGCGTCGAGGCGATCATCTTGGCCGCGGCCAGCCGGATCACGTTGAACGTGCCGACCAGGTTGACCTGGATGACCTTGGTGAACTCGGCGAGCGGGAAGACCGTGCCGTCCTTGGCGACCACGCGGATGGCGTTGGCGATGCCGGCGCAGTTCACCACGACCGCCAGCGGCCCGAGCCCGGCGGCGGTCTCCACGGCGGCGGCGACCTGCTCCTCGTTGGTCACGTCGGCCGGAGCGAAGGTGGCGCCAATCTCGGCCGCCACGTCCGCGCCCTTCGACGTCGGCAGGTCGACGATGACCACCCGCGCGCCCGCGGCCTGCAGCGCCTTCACCGTGGCCAGGCCGAGCCCGGATGCGCCACCTGTGACGAGCGCCGCCTTGTTCGTGATGTCCATGGTTCGACAGGTCCCTTCCTCACCCAGGCCACGAGGTCACCGTCCGCGGCGGGTCGCGCCGCGAGCCCGGAACACGCCGGGACGCCCGGACAGTCACCCGGTGGCGGTCGATTGCGATCGCGAGGGCTTAGAGCCGCTCGATGATCATGGCGTTGGCCATGCCACCGCCCTCGCACATGGTCTGCAGGCCGTACCGGCCGCCGGTCGCCTCAAGGTAGTTCACGAGCGTGGCCAGCAGCTTCGTGCCCGAGGCGCCGAGCGGGTGGCCGAGCGCGATCGCGCCGCCGCGCGGGTTGAGCTTGGCCGGGTCGGCCCCGAACTCACGCTGCCAGACGATCGGCACCGGGGCGAACGCCTCGTTCACCTCGTAGGCATCGATGTCCTCAATGGACAGTCCGGAGCGGGCCAGCACCTTCTGGGTGGCCGGGATGATGCCGGTGAGCATGAGCAGCGGGTCGCTGCCGGCCACCGCGAAGGTGTGGAACCGGGCCCGCGGCCGCAGCCCGAGCGCGTTCGCCTTCTCCTCGCTCATGATGAGCGCGGCCGAGGCGCCGTCGGTGAGCGGCGACGAGTTGCCGGGGGTGATGTGCCAACCGATCTCCGGGAAACGCTGGGCCAGGCCGGGGTCGTAGAACGACGGCTTCAGCTCGGCCAGACCCTCGACGGTCGTGCTGGGACGAACGGTCTGGTCGGTCACGTGCTGAGTCGTCGTGCCGTCGGCCGCGGTGACCGTGACCGGGACGATCTCGTTGGCGAACGCCCCCTCGGCCGCCGCCGCGGCGGCCCGCTGGTGCGACCGCGCCGCGAACTCGTCGACGGTGGTGCGGTCGAGCTTCCACCGGGCCGCGATGAGCTCGGCGCTGATGCCCTGCCCGACCAGGCCCTCCGGGTACCGGCTCGCCAGTGCGGCGAACGGGTCGCCGCCGACCACGTTGCTCAACATGGGCACCCGGCTCATGGACTCGACGCCACAGGCGATCACGACGTCGTACGCCCCGGCGAGCACGCCCTGGGCCGCGAAGTGCGCGGCCTGCTGGCTCGACCCGCACTGCCGGTCGACGGTCGTGGCCGGCACCGACTCGGGCAACCCGGCCGCGAGCACCGCGTTACGGGCGATGTTGACGCCCTGGTCGCCCACCTGGCTCACGCAGCCCGCGATCACGTCGTCGACCACCGCGGGGTCGATGCCTGTCCGGTCGACCAGCGCCCGAATCGCCGTGGCGAGCAGGGTCACGGGATGTACTCCGTGCAGGGCACCGCCCGGCTTGCCCCGCCCGGTGGCGGTCCGTACGACGTCGACGATGACGGCACTGGTCATGGTTTCCTCACTCCACCGGTCCGCATGGCCTGTTACCGCAGGGTAGTCCGGCCCCGTCACCCAGGGAACCACGCCGAGGCCGGTCGGGCCGTGAGACTGTTGTCACAGCCCGTTTACCGACCGTACATATACGGATCCCTCTGCACCGATCTGGGGACCTCCGGGCCGCCCTGGGGAACGGCCGCCGTCGGCGACACGGCGGACCCGGAGCGCGACCAACCCGTGACCGACGGACCCCGGTAGTACGCTGCGCCGGTGTCGACCCCGGCGCCGCTGCTGCTCGTGGTGGACGGCAACAGCCTCACGCACCGTGCCTACTACGCAGGCTCGCCTGCGGTTGCCCACTACGCAGGCTCGCCTGCGGCTGCCTCCTCCGCGAGAACACCCGCGGCCGCGTTCTCGGCGGGGGCGTCCGCGACGGCCGGGCGGGCCGATGCCGAGCCGCCGGTGTGGGCCCTGCGCGGCCTGATCGGCTACATCGCCCGGGCGGCCGCGAAGCTGCGCCCCGACGCCGTGGTGATCGGCTTCGACTGTCCCGACGAGTCGCTCCGCAAGGCGCAGTACCCCGCGTACAAGGCTCACCGGCCCGACAAGCCCGCCGACCTGGACCACCAGATCCGGACCGCCCCGGGGCTGCTGGCCCAGGCCGGGCTCACCACCGTCGTGGCCCGCGCCCACGAGGCCGACGACGTCCTGGCCAGCGCCGCCGCCCACGCGCGCCGCTGCGGCTGGCGCACGGTGCTCATGACCAGCGATCGCGACGCCTTCGCCCTCATCGACGAGTCGACATCGGTTTTGCGCATCCGCAACGGCGGCATCGACGAGGCCGTGCTCGTGACCCCCCAGGCCCTACTTGAGGTCTACGGCGTGCACCCGTGGCAGTACGTGGACTACGCCGCCCTGCGGGGCGACCCGTCGGACAACCTGCCGGGCGTCCGCGGGTTCGGCTCGGCCACCGCGGCCCGGCTGCTGGCCGAGTTCGGGACGGTCGAGGCGGCCTGGGCCGATCTCGATACCGGCTCCGGGGCGCGCGTGCGGTCCGTGGTCGGCGAGGCAGCGGCGCAGACCCTGGCCTCCCCGGAGGCGCGGGCCATCGTGGCCCGCAACCGGGCCCTGATGCGCCTGCGTACCGACCTGCCGGTGCCGGACCTGGACGACGTACGCCTGCCGGTCGACCGGTTCGTCCTGCGGCGCGCGCTCGCCGAGCGAGGCATCTACTTAGGACCGTCGCTGTGGGCGCTGACCGGCGGCAGCCCGCCCCCCACGCCCGAGACGCTGGCGCAGACGGCCCAGCCGTGGGTGTGGCGACGCAGCCGGCGGGCCCGCCGCGACCCCGCGCCCGGCCAGCTCGCCCTGTTCTGAGGCCGCGTGCCGGCCGGCGGCGGGTGCACGTCGGAGCGGCACGGGCCAGGGCCGGGCGGCGGCCGGAGTGCCCCGGACAGCACACGGGCGCCGAACCGATGACCGGTTCGGCGCCCGTGGGACGATCACCGCGGGGTGATCAGCTTCGACCGGGGATGATCCAGGATGCGGTGGGCTCGAAGAAGGTCGCGTACTCCAGACGCCCGCCGACACCGCCGGGAACCTCGAACGCGATCTTGCCGGTCACCACGTCACCGGCCACGCGGTCGTACGAGTCCGTGAACCTCGGCTCGTCGCAGAAGCTGAACAGGCTGGTATCCGCCTCGACTCCGTTGTCGCCGATGTACGTGAAGTCGAACAGCGGGTTCACCGACGCGGTGCCCGAGAGCACCTCGAACTCCAGCTCGAGGACGACGACCGGATGGTCGGCCACGCCGAACGAGTTGCAGGCGTCGTCGTACCACTCGACGTTGGTCACGAACACGGTCCACTGGTTGCCGGACCGGGTGACCTCCACGCCGTCGCCGATCGGAAGCCCGAAGGTCTCACCGGTGGGCCCGGGATCGGCGTCCTCGTCGTCCGTCGGCGCCGTGGTCTCCTCGTCGTTCGTGGCGGGCGCGGTCGTGATCGTCGGCAGCACCTCGGTGACCTGCCGGCCGATGTTGCGCCCCACCCATATGGCACCGACACACCCCAGCACGCAGACCACGACCACGGCCGCGACGATGCCGATGATCAGCCCGGTCTTGGACTTCTTGGGCGGCTGGGGCGGTTGGCCCCACCCCGCCGGCGGCACAGAACCCGGGGGCACGGAACCCGGGGGCACAGCACCGGGCGGCACCGGCCCCGGCACGGAGCCCGTCGGGGCCGACCCGGGCGGGACCGGCGGCATGGGGACCGTGGGCGGGTACGAGCCGCCGGGCGACGGGGCGCCGGACCAGCCGGGCTGGCCGGTCGGCTGGGACACCGTCGGTTGGGCCGACGACTCCCCCGACGGCTGCGGCTGTGGCTGCTGGGCCGGCGGCTGCGGTTGAGCCGGCGGCTGGGGCCACTGGGGCGAGACCCCCCACGGCTGCGGGGGTGGCGGCGGTTGCGGAGCCGGCCACGCGGCCGGCGGAGGCACTGGCTGCGGCGGCGGCAGCGGTTGCTCAGACGACGACCCCGCCTGCTCCGGAGGCGGAGGGGGTGGATACGACACTGATCAATCCCTTCCGTGGTTGACGGCCGATCCTATCGCGTAGCGTCAACCGTCGATGCCAGCCGGTCCAGCGACACGCCGGCCGGCCATTGTCGGTGGTGGGTGGCAGACTCGCTGGCGTGGATCTGCCCGTGATGCCCCCCATCGAGCCCATGCTCGCCACCAGTGTCCCGGAGATCCCGGCCGCGCCGGGCATGCGGTACGAACCGAAGTGGGATGGGTTCCGCACCATCGTGTTCCGCGACGGCGACGAGGTCGAGCTGGTCAGCCGGGGTGGGAAAAGCATGACACGGTACTTCCCCGAGGTCGTCGCCCAGGCCCGCGCCCAGCTCCCCGCCCGGTGCGTGGTCGACGGTGAGATCGTGCTCATCCGGCGACAGGACGGGCAGACTCCCCGCCTGGACTTCGAGCTGCTCCAACAGCGCATCCATCCGGCCGCCTCCCGGGTGCGCCGGCTCGCCGCCGAGACGCCCTGCGACTTCGTCGCCTTCGACCTGCTCGCCCTCGGCGACGAGAGCCTGCTGGCGCAGCCGTACGCCCGGCGCCGCGAGACGTTGGAGGCCGAGCTGGCGACGGTGCGGCCACCCGTCCATGTGACGCCCACCACTTCGGACCTGGACACCGCGCGGCGCTGGTTCGAGGAGTTCGAAGGTGCCGGGCTCGACGGGCTCATCGCCAAACCAGCCGACATCGCCTACGTGCCCGGCAAACGGCTGATGTTCAAGATCAAGCACGCCCGTACGGTCGACTGCGTCGTGGCCGGGTTCCGCTGGCACAAGTCGGGCGGCGTCGTGGGGTCGCTGTTGCTGGGCCTCTACGACGACGAGGGGCGGCTGCACCACGTCGGGGTGAGCGCGAGCTTCAGCGCGGCCCGGCGCAAGGAGCTGCTCGAGGAGCTGGCGCCGTACCGGGAGAACGCCCGCGACGGGCATCCGTGGCTGGAGTGGATCAACGCGGTCGAGGCCGCCACGGCCGCCGGGCAGCGCGTCCCGGGCGGGCTGTCCCGGTGGAGCGCCGGCAAGGACCTGAGCTGGGAGCCGCTGCGCCCGGAGCTGGTGGTAGAGGTCGGCTACGACTCGATGGAGGGCGACCGGTTCCGGCACACCGCGCAGTTCCGGCGTTGGCGGCCCGACCGTACGCCGCAGTCGTGCACCTACGCCCAGCTCGAGCGGCCGCTGCGATTCGACGTCGACGAGGTTTTAGCCCGCTCCTGAGCGGTCGGTGGGCCGCGAGTGGGCCCGCCGGTGCGCCGCGGGCTGGCCCGATGTCGGCGGCCCCGTGCCGAGTGCTCTGCGCCGGTATCGTGAGGCGGTCGACGGCTCCAGCTGCCCGACTCCACCAACTCGGAGGGACCCAGTGCATCGACGTGTCACTATCCCGGCCGTAGCGCTGCTGCTCGTCCTCAGCGGCTGCGTACCCGACGCCCCCGAGCCCATACCGACGCCAGACGACGAGGCCAGCGTGGCCTGGGAGGACTGCTTCGCCGAGGCCCGCGAGACCAACCCGCAGCTGGACCGGGACCTGTCGGTGGAGTGCACGACGGTGACGGTGCCCAAGGACTGGGGCGACCCCGACAACGGGGAAACATTTGGAATCGCGGTCATGCGGATCTACACGGGCGACCTGGCCGACAAGCAGGGGTCGGTGCTGACGAACCCGGGCGGACCGGGCGGTTCGGGTTTGACCTGGCTGCCCTTGTTCGTGCAGCCCCCGGCGGGCATGGGGTTGGCCCCGACCGAGCTGATGGATCGATTCGCGCTCGTCACCTTCGACCCGCGGGGCGTGGGCAAATCGGCGCCGGTCGAGTGCATCTCCGACGCCGACCTGGACGCGCAGTTCGCCTTCGACCCCGACCCGGTGAGCCAGGCCGACTTCGACGAGCTCGTCGAGCTGAACCGGCGCATCGGCGAGGGGTGCGGCAACAAGTACGGCGACGACCTGCGCCTATACTCGACCGTGCAGACCGCCCGGGACATGGACGCTATCCGGGCCGCCCTCGGCGACGAGAAGCTCACGTACCTCGGCTTCTCGTACGGGACGCTGCTGGGCGCCGTCTACGCCCAGCTCTTCCCGAACAACGTGCGCGCGCTCGCACTCGACGGGGCGGTGGACCCCACGGCGGGCCCGATCGAGGCGTCGGAGGGCCAGGCCATGGGGTTTGAGCGGGCCCTGGCGAACTTCGTGGAGTGGTGCCAGAGCAACCGGGCCCGCTGCCCGATCGCCGACAACCCGCGCGGCGCCATCGCGGCCCAGATCGAACGGGGTCGGGTCTCGCCGATCCAGGGTCCGGACGGCCGGACGGTGACCGCCGGCTGGGTGCTGTGGGGCGTCATCCTGTCCCTGTACTCGCAGAACTTCTGGCCGGTTCTGGGCCAGGCCATCGACCAACTCCGCAACGGCGATGCCACCCTGATTCTGCTGCTCGCCGACGCGTACGCCGACCGCGACGAGAACGGTCGGTACCGCAGCAACCAGTTCGACGCCTTTAACGCCATCAACTGCGCCGACGAGGCGGACTACCCGAGCATCGACGAGATTCGGGCGCTGCAGGCACAGTGGCGGACCGAGTACCCCGTGTTCGGCCCGGCCCTGGCCACCGGCCTGCTGGCCTGCGCCGTGTGGCCGGGGGAGCCAGACCCCTATCCGACCGGACCGGCCACCGGAGCCCCGGAGATCGTCGTGATCGGCACGACCGGTGACCCCGCTACCCCGTACGAGTCGACCCAGAAGCTCGCCGACATGCTGGGCGTCGGGGTCGTGGTGACGTGGGAGGGCGAGGGCCACACCGCCTACTCCGAGTCCCGGTGCATCCAGCGGGCGGTCGACGACTACCTGATCGACCTCATCGTCCCCGAGGACGGACTGACCTGCCCGGCCCGCTGAGCGCTGGCCGCCGACGGAGCCGACCGCGGGACCGGTCCACTGGGACGTGCCCCGCGGTCGGCGATCAGAACGGCCAGTCGGAGTCGCGGCTGCGCTCCAGGAGCGGGATGGCCTGGAACGCCGCGTCGGTGAGGCCACCGAGAAGGCTCAGCCGGCGGCCAACGCGTTTTTCGGTCCCGTCGTTCGGGAATCGTCAGGCGCCACCGGAATCTCCTCGAGCGGCACCACCATCACGTTTCTGTCCAATGTAGATCCATCACAGTCGAGCCCGTGTACAGCCACGGGGCCGTAGCCGAGGTCGGCCGCCGTCGAGTACTGCCGGTGGAAGTGCCCGTGCCAGATGGCCCGCGGGCGTACGGCGTCGACCACGGTCCGCATGCGCGACCGGTGCGCCTCGGCCGCCACGAGCTCCTCGGCCGGCCACAGGTGCGCCGACTCGGCCAGCCCGGGTATGTCCACTCCGGACGGACAGTCGTGGGACACCATCACGTCAACCGGGCCGCCCGCGACCGACCGTTCGATGTCGAGATCGGTGATCGCCTCTTCCTGCCACCACGAGGTGCCGGGCTCGCGCCACGGCCGATCGACCGAGTGGGCGCCGCCGAGGGCGAGCCACCGGACCCTGCCCCACACCCAGCGAAAGCCCCGGGGCAGGTGCCAGATCCGGTCGGTGAGCTGGCGCAAGCCGTTCGGCCGGACGGGGTAGCGCAGCAGGACCGGGAAGTCCTCGTGGTTGCCGTCGACGAACAGCAGGCGCAGCCCGGTCCGGGTCAGCGCGCGGTCGAGACCGTCGAGGAAGGCGGCCCGGAACTCGTACCCGAAGTCGCCGAGCTGGACGATCACGTCGGCCCCCAGCTCGGCCGCGTACTGGATCGCGGCCATCCCCCAACGGGTGTTCGCGTGCCAGTCGCCGGCGAAGGCGATCCGGGCCGGGGTGGCGAGGGGATCCGGTACCGCTGGGGCCTGCATTCCGCCTTTCTACCTCACCCGCGCCAGCGCCCGGCGGGTTGTCAGGAAGGCGGTTGTCAGGAAGGCGGTTGTCAGGAAGGCGTCCCTCTTGACGCCTGGTGCCCAGGAAGGACTCCCTCCTGACGCCAGATGTCAGGAAGGCGTCCTTCCTGACACTGCGGGTCGGGTGGGGCTCAGCGACGCCGGCGGCCGCTCTCGTCCCAGTTCGCCCGGTTCATCCGGGACGGCTGCACCCGGGGTGGCTCGCCGGCCATCTTCGGATGATCCGGCGGGTACGGCAGGTCGCCCTCGCCCCGCTGCTCGTCCCGGGCCGCCCACTCCAGCAGCGGCGTGATGTCGTGGTGAACGTCGTCGATCGCGGCGTGCGGGTCGCCTATGCGGGCGAACCGCTCCGGCACGGTGGCGAGCGTGAAGTCGTCGGGGTCGATCCGCGTCAGCTCGTCCCAGGTGACCGGGGTGGACACGGTCGCGTTGGGCCGGGCCCGCAGCGAGTAGGCGCAGGCAATCGTCCGGTCGCGGGCCATCTGGTTGTAGTCGATGAAGACCCGCTGGCCCCGCTCCTCCTTCCACCAGTTGACGGTCGCCTTGTCGGGGCGACGCCGGGCCACCTCGCGGCCGAACGCGATCGCGGCCCGCCGTACCTCGGTGAACGTCCACCGCGGCGCGATCCGGACGTAGACGTGCACACCCCGGCCGCCCGACGTCTTCGGAAACCCGACCCAGCCCAGCTCGTCGAGGATCTGTTTGACCGTGGCGGCCACGTCCACCGCGTCCTCGAAGTCCGTGCCCGGCTGCGGATCCAGATCGATGCGTAACTCGTCCGGCGAATCCACATGGGAGCGACGGACCGGCCACGGATGGAAGACGATCGTGCCGAGCTGGGCCGCCCACGCGACGTGGGCCAGGTCCACGGGGCACAGCTCATCGGCGGTGCGCATGCTGGGGAATCTGATCTGCGCGGTCTCGATCCACTCCGGCACGCCCTTGGTCGGGATGCGCTTCTGGTAGAACGCGTCGCCGGTGTGGTCGGCCCGGGTGGAGAGCTTCGCCCCGGGCACCACCCCGCCCGGCCACCGCTCCAGTGTGGTCGGTCGCTCGCGCAACGCACGCAGGATGCCGTCCCCGACGTTGAGGTAGTACTGGACGACATCGAGCTTGGTGAACCCCGGCTCCGGGAAGTAGATCTTGTCCGGGTTGGTCACCCGCACGACCCGTCCCGCTACCTCGATCTCGGTCGCCGTCGTCTTCGCCATGTGGTCGTCAGGAACGCCAAATCGGCTTCTCCTGATCCCCCTCTCCATCCGTCCGTCCGGTCATCCGCTGCCCGGACCTCGATGATCATCCTCGCATGAGCTCGTCACTGTGAGATGCCGCTGGCGCCGCGACGGGCTCACCCCACCGACGGCCCGGCCGGCGGTACCACCCCGCGGCCAACCCGGTGGAAGGTCACCCGTACGGGCGCCCGCGGTGAGGCCGGCCCGATTCACCTGACCCGACGGGCCGCGTCGAGTCAACCACGACGACACGCGCCGATGGGTACCGTTGAGGGCATGCGACGTGAACTGTCGGACTCGGAACTGCCGAAGACCGAGGACGAGTGGCGGGTCCGGCTGACCCCCGAGGAGTTCCGAGTGCTGCGCCAGGCCGGCACGGAGCCTCCCTTCACCGGTGAGTACACGGACACCAAGACCCCGGGCATCTACCGGTGCCGGGCCTGTGGAGCGAAGCTCTTCGACAGCGCGAGCAAGTTCGACTCGCACTGCGGTTGGCCGTCGTTCGACGACGCCATCCCCGGCGCGGTCCGTTTCCTCGAGGACCGGTCGTACGGCATGATCCGCACCGAGGTCCGCTGTGCCCGCTGCGACTCCCACCTCGGGCACCGCTTCGACGGCGAGGGCTACACGCCGAAGAACACCCGGTACTGCATCAACAGCGTCAGCATGACCCTCGACCCCGCCGAGTAACCCGCCCGGTCGCAGGCGGCTGGACGGCGCCCGAACGGGTGACCGTACGGTCACAGGTCCCGGCATCAGGCCCGCCCACCCCTGGGCCGCTCACCGCGCCGGTTATCCACAGACACGTTATCCACAGGCCAGCGGTGGGTTGTAGCCACGCATGAGCGTGCTCCGATAGCCTGTCGGCCGAACGGAGGTCGGAGTGGCAAACGGCCTCCGCCGGGTCAGGTCGCGCGGGTACGGGGAGGTCACGCCATGGCGGTGGTCGCAGACGGCGGTACCGGCGGGTTCACCTTTCCCACCTTCCAGGTGGAAATCAGCAGCCTGGCCGACTTCTTGGCCTTCATCGAGCACGACCTTGGCTTGAACCTCAAGTCCGGCCTCGACCACGCTGTCTCCGAGGCCAACAGTGGTGCCTACCTGGCCGCTGGCTTCCCTGGAGAGATGATCATTCGCTCCTGGGAGACCTACCTGCTTGCGCAGAAGTACCCCATCGACAATCTGGTCCGTTACCTGTTCACCGGCGCCGCCATGCTCGAGGTCATCGAATACCTCATGAAGATGTACAAGACCACCGAAGAGATGGCTGCTCTCACCTCAGAGGAGGTTCGGGGCTACCTGTCCGCCGCCTACGAGCAGAAGTACGCGCAGCTGCAGGCGCATGCGGTTAGCCGCCCCACGACGACCGACGATCCCGTGGCGTGAGGGGGATGACGATGACAGAGCCGACGACGCTCGGGCGTCGAGCGGGCCAGCCATCGGGCGGGACCCGCATGGAGCCGATGGTCTGCCCGGTTCGGCATGACTGGTCCCGCTACAGCCTGGGCCAGATCGCGGCGATGTTCCAGTCCCAGCCGCCGACGGCTGGCCCGGCGGCCGTGAACGCATGGACGGCTATCGAAACCCTGTGTCGCGAACAAGCCGACCGCCTCCGCAAGGCCCTCCAAGCCCTCGCAGTTCGGTGGCCCACCAGCCAGCAGGCTGCTCTCGCCTTTCAGGAGTGGGGGAAGTCCTTGGTGCAGGCCATGGAGACGACGGCCGACACCGCCAGCTGGAACCGGCAGGTCGCGGCGAACATCAGCGAAGAGATCGACCGGGCCCGCGCCCGCATCAACGCCCTGCTGGGCGAGTGGGCCAGCTACCAGCGTATCGAACAGTCACGGGGCTTCCTGGTCGCCGAAGCCACCCACGTCGGAATCGAACTCCTCGACGGCGAGGTCAGTCTCAGCGGCTGGCGCGCCGACCTGAACCGCCAAGCCCGCGAGGTCATGGCCAGCCTCGAACAGAAGATCTATAACTACACCAGCAACCTCTACGCCGACGAACCTTACAACCCGCCCGTCGGCCCCCCTAAGGACATGCTTGACCTCAACGGCAATGATCTCGGGGTGGCCGGCAGTTGGGGTGGAGGCGGCTTCGCCTCGTCCGTCGGTGGCTGGCCGGGGGGTTGGACGCCACCCAGCAGCGTCATCGGAGCCGGCTGGAATCCGCTAGACGGGTTGCCGGGCGAGACCGTGCTCGACGGTGCCGGTCCCACCGTCAGCAGCGCCGCGCCGGTAGCCAATGGGCCGGCGGCCGGTGGGGCGTTGGTGGACACGCCGTGGGGCCGGGTGCTGGCCCCGGGCGGGGTGATCGGAGCCCCGGGCGGACTCGGAACCGGCGCGGGCACCATGCCGAGCGGGCCTGGTCTGACGACCAATCCGGCTACCGCCGGGCTTCCCCCTGGGACCGGCCAGGCGCCCCGCCCAACCACAAGCCCGGGAGTTGTGCCGTTCATGCCGCCGGTTATGCCCGGCCGCGCCACGTCCAACCCGGCCAGCACGACCAGCAACCGTCGGAGCCGCCCGGGTCTGCCCAGCGTCTTCGAAACACCCGACGGCCCACCCGGCGTGATCCAACCACCCCCGGAACCGACCCACCACGACCCCGGCCCCGGCGTAATCGGTATCGATCGATGACACTTCTGACATCCCCGGCCGTCCTTGTCAAGAAGCTCGCGGCCACCGCTACCGCTAGCCTGCTCGCCGTCGCCCCCGGGCTACCGGCCCAACCCATCCAAGACGAGATCCGGGCGCAGCAGTGGCACCTGGACTTCCTCAACATCGACCAGGTCCACCAGATCAGCACCGGCAAAGGCGTCATCGTCGGCGTCATCGACACCGGCGTCGACGGTGGCCACCCCGACCTGGCCGGCCGCCTCCTGCCCGGCCTGGACCTCAGCTTCTTCGAAAGACCCGACGCCCTCGAGGACCTCGACGGTCACGGCACCGCCATGGCCGGCCTCATCGCCGCCCACGGCCGCGCCCTCGGCATCGCCCCCGACGCCACCATCCTCCCCGTAAGGCACACCTCGACCGGCGCTATCGGCGACGCAAGAAGACAAGCCGAAGGAATCCGTTGGGCGGTCGACCACGGCGCTACCGTGCTGTGCCTCGCCTTCGGCCATCCCGAACCGGACGGCTACCTGGAACGGGCCATCAAGTACGCCCTCGACCACGACGTCGTCGTCGTCGCTGCTGTCGGCAACACACCCGACGACGAAGGCCTCGTCTACCCGGCCGCCTACCCCGGTGTCATCGGCGCCGCCGGCATCGACCGCGACGGCAACCACGCCCCCATCTCAGTAATCAGCCCGGCCGCCACCGGCTACGCATCCGCCAGCGGCACCAGCGACGCCACCGCCATCATCGCCGGCGTCGCCGCCCTCATCCGCGCCAAATACCCCGACCTAACCGCCCAAGACATCATCCACCGCATGACCGCCACCGCCGACGACCGCGGCACCCCCGGCCGCGACAACCAATACGGCCACGGCATCATCAACCCCCTCGCCGCACTGACCGCCGACATACCCCCACTCAACCCACCCACCACCACAACCCACACCGACAACGCCACCCCACCACCCCCACAGCCGACCAACCCACGACCCCTCATCCTCGCCACCCTCAGCATCCTCCTCCTCGCTCTCCTAGCTGGCGCCATCATCGTGACCCTCCGCCGCCGCACCTAAACCAATTGATCAGCACACCGACCTACCTCACGACCAACCGATGATGCTGCTCACCACCCCGGCCGCCCTCATCCAGAAGCTCGCGGCCGAAGCCATCGCGGGCCTGCTCGCCATCACCACCGCCGGGCTACCGGCCCAACCGGTCCAGGACGACATCCGCGCGCAGCAGTGGCACCTGGACTTTTTCAACATCGACCAGGTCCACCAGATCAGCACCGGCAAAGGTGTCATCGTCGGCGTCATCGACACCGGCGTCGACGGCGGCCACCCCGACCTCGCCGGCCGGCTCCTGCCCGGTTTGGACCTCAGCTTCCGCGAGCGCCCGGACGCCCTTGAGGACTTACACGGTCACGGCACCGCCATGGACCAATACGGCCACGGCATCATCAACCCCCTCGCCGCACTGACCGCCGACATACCCCCGCTCAACCCACCCACCACCGACACACCCACCTACAACGCCACCCCACCACCCCCACAGCCGACCAACCCACGCCCACTCATCCTCGCCACCCTCGGCATCCTCTTCGTCGTCCTGCTCACGGGCGCAGTAATCATGACCCTTCGCCGACCCACCTAAACCAATCGATCAGCACACCGACCTACCTCACGACCAACCGATGACGCTGCTCACCACCCCGGCCGCCCTCACACAGAAGGTCGCGGCCGAAGCCATCGCGGGCCTGCTCGCCATCACCACCACCGGGCTACCGGCCCAACCGGTCCAGGACGATATTCGGGCGCAGCAGTGGCACCTGGACTTTCTCAACATCGACCAGGTGCACCAGATCAGCACCGGCAAAGGTGTCATCGTCGGCGTCATCGACAGCGGCGTCGACGGCGGCCACCCCGACCTGGCCGGCCGCCTGCTCCCCGGGATCGACCTCACCTTCTTCGAAAGACCCGACGCCCTCGAGGATCTCGACGGTCACGGCACCGCCATGGCCGGACTCATCGCCGCCCACGGCCGCGCCCTCGGCATCGCCCCCGACGCCACCATCCTCCCCATCCGACGCACCCCCATCGATTCCGGCGACACTCGCACCGACGCCGAGGCGATCTACTGGGCCGTCGACCACGGCGCCACGGTTCTCTGCCTCGCCTTCGCCCATCCCAAACCAGCCGGCTACCTGGAACGGGCCATCAAGTACGCCCTCGACCACGACGTCGTCGTCGTCGCTGCCGTCGGCAACGCTCCCGACGACACCGGACTCGTCTACCCGGCCGCCTACCCCGGTGTCATCGGCGCCGCCGGCATCGACCGCGACGGCAACCACGCCCCCATCTCAGTAATCAGCCCGGCCGCCGACCTGGCCGCCCCCGCCGTCCGAATCATGACCCCCAGAGCCCGCAACGTCATCCCCACCGGCTACGCATCCGCCAGCGGCACCAGCGACGCCACCGCCATCATCGCCGGCGTCGCCGCCCTCATCCGCGCCAAATACCCCGACCTAACTGCCAAAGACGTCATCCACCGCATGATCACCACCGCCGACGACCGCGGCACCCCCGGCCGCGACAACCAATACGGCCACGGCATCATCAACCCCCTCGCCGCACTGACCGCCGACATACCCCCACTCAACCCACCCACCACCACAACCCACACCCAAACCGCCCCACCACCGTCACGGCCGGCCGACCCGCGGCCTCTCATCCTCGCCACCCTCAGCATCCTCTTCGTCGTTTCCCTCGCCGGCGGCATCATCGTGACCATCCGCCGCCGCCCCTAACCAACAGAGACACATCAATCAGCCCAGACCATCCAGACCATGACCAGGCTCAATGAGCCCAAACCATGACCAGGCACCCCAACCTCTTCACCACCGACCAATGACGCTGTTCGCTACCCCGACCGCCCTCACACAGAAGGTCGCGGCCGGAGCTATCGCGGGCCTGCTCGCCATCACCACCGCCGGGCTACCGGCCCAACCCATTCAAGACGAGATCCGGGCGCAGCAGTGGCACCTGGACTTTTTCAACATCGACCAGGTGCACCAGATCAGCACCGGCAAAGGTGTCATCGTCGGCGTCATCGACACCGGCGTCGACGGCGGCCACCCCGACCTGGCCGGCCGCCTGCTCCCTGGGATCGACCTCACCTACCATGAACGCCCCGACGCCTTGGAAGACCTTGACGGTCACGGCACCGCCATGGCCGGCCTCATCGCCGCCCACGGCCGCGCCCTCGGCATCGCCCCCGACGCCACCATCCTCCCTATCCGACGAGGTGCATACGGACTAGCAGACGGCCGCACGGACGCAGAGGGCATCTACTGGGCGGTCGACCACGGGGCCACGGTTCTCTGCCTCGCCTTCGGCCATCCCGAACCGGACGGCTACCTGGAACGGGCTATCAAGTACGCCCTCGACCACGACGTCGTCGTCGTCGCTGCTGTCGGCAACACACCCGACGACGAAGGCCTCGTCTACCCGGCCGCCTACGACGGCGTCATCGGCGCCGCCGGCATCGACCGCGACGGCAACCACGCCCCCATCTCAGTAATCAGCCCGGCCGCCGACCTGGCCGCCCCCGCCGTCCGAATCATGACCCCCCGCCCCCGCAACGTCATCCCCACCGGCTACGCAACCGCCAGCGGCACCAGCGACGCCACCGCCATCATCGCCGGCGTCGCCGCCCTCATCCGCGCCAAATACCCCGACC
>Ga0310826_100185_pt1 | contig 93462 bp, 83 predicted proteins | sample WT_ome_FD_201306 | JGI IMG/M metagenome (GOLD analysis project Ga0310826, IMG submission 201306) | Sorghum-adapted microbial communities enriched on wild type (WT) sorghum from Joint BioEnergy Institute, Emeryville, California, United... ... | reverse complement strand
GCTCCAGGCCTTCGTAGATGTGGCGCACCTTCAGGTCGGCCGCGCCGCGGTCGCCCCTCGCCGCCGCCGCGACGATCGCCTCGTATTCGTCGATGCCGGCCAGCAGGCGGGAAAGACCGACGATCGTCCCGCCGCCGAGCCCGGTGCCGCCGACGCGGAGATGGCGCTCCCCGTCGATGATATGGACGGACGTGCCCGTGCCGACGTTCGCGAGCAGGAAAGCGCGCCCGCCGACGGCCGGCGGCAGCAGCAGCCGGATGCCGTAGCAGGTCGCCTCGAACTCCGGCATCATTTCCGTCCCGCGGCCGATCAGCTTCGCCAGCTTCGCGCCCTTGCCGCCCGTCAGGCAGACCGGCGCGTCCGGCAGCTCCGTCCGCAGCCATTCCGCCGCCTCCTCCAGCCGGTCCGAGCGGAACTTGCGCAGCCTCCGGATCCCGTCCTTGACGTACGCGATCTTGACCAGCGTGCCCCCCGCGTCGATGCCGGCGGCGTCGAAGCCGGGCAGGCCGTCCGCTTTCCCGAAATCCGCCGCCGCGTGAAATTCCATCGGTCGTGTCGCATCCATTGCCGCGTCGAGTCCCCTCCGCATCCAGGCTGAAAAGGCGTCGCAGCCGGCCTCTCCGGGCGGATCGGCCGGCCTCATGTTGAATCTGAATTATAGCACGGATGGGGCGCGTGTCAAGATTTGCCGTCACCGGCATGCGCCCGGGAACGGCGGAACGGCCGTCAGAGGATGCGATCCAAGCCGCTGAACTCGGCGATCACCGCCATCAGCTTCGGCGGAATCGGCAGCACGAACTGCATCGCGCCCATCACCCTCAGCCCGCTGCGGTTGTGGACCGTCACGCGGCTGGCGTACAGCCGGTACTGGTCCGCGTCCGCGCGGGGAGTCGCGTATTCGACGGCGCTTCCCGACGGATTCCGGACCGACACGCGGGTTCTCCGCCCCTCGGCCCGGAACGGCATGATGCTGACGATGTCGTCGTATCGGATCACGTAATTGACATGCGGCTTGTGAAACACGATTTCGCGCGTCGAGACGGTCAGGCCGTATTCCCTCTTCTTCTGCGAGACCTTCAGTTCCCCTTCCAGTGCCCGCAGCTGGATAAAGTCACGGTTCACGGCAGTTCCTCCCCCCGATTCTCCCAAGCATACCACACGCCGGGGAAATCTGCATGGGAGGATGCCGAATTCCTTATGTTGTCGGGCTCTTCCGCAGGATCACGGCACGGCCTCGGCCGCACTCGCTTCCTCGTAGACCTTCATCGCCGCCTGCAGCGCCTCGCCGGCCGGCAGGCGCATGCCGTGGCGCAGCAGCACGGCTTCGAGCGCCCCGAGCGTCAGCAGCACATTGCGCATGCTGCAGCTGTAGCCCATCGTGCCGATGCGCCAGATGCGGCCCCTGAGCGGTCCGAACGATCCCGCGATCTCGATGCCGAACCGATTGAGCAGCATCGACCGCACCGATTCGCCGTCCACGCCTTCCGGAACGTTCACGCAGGTGACCACCGGCAGCTTGCAGGACGGATCGCCGAACAGCGTCATTCCCATCGCCTCCAGACCGGCCACGAGCGCCCGCTCGTGCAGCCGGTGCCGCCTGAACCGCGCCTCCAGCCCTTCTTCCAGCACGATGCGCACCCCCTCGCGCAGGCCGTAGAGCATGGCGGTCATCTCGGTGTGATGGTTGAGCCTTCGCGGGCTCCAGTAATCCTGGAGCTGGCACAGATCCAGATAGTTGCTGCGGATGAACGGCCTTTCCGGCGCGCCTTCGCCCGCGGGCCGGATGCCCCGCTCGATCCGCTTGCGGCCGGCGAGCGCCCGCTCGACCCGCTCGTTGTACGTGAGCGGCGCCATGCCGCTCGGCACGGACAGACATTTCTGCGTGCCGCCCACCACGGCGTCCAGCAGCCAATCGTCGGTATTGACCGGCACGCCGCCGATCGTCGCGACGGCGTCGACGACGAGCAGTGCGTCCCATTCCCGGCATGCGGCGCCGATACCGTCCATCGGCTGCATGCGGCCGGTCGACGTCTCGCCGTGCACGAGCGCGACCGCCTTCGGGCGGTGCAGCCGGATCGCGCGGATGATCTCCTCCGGATCGAACGCCGTGCCCCATTCCCGCTCGATCGCGACGACCTCCGCGCCGTACCGTTCCGCGATCTCGTGCAGCAGATGGCCGAACCGGCCGCAGATCGGCACGAGCACCCGGTCGCCCGGCTCGATGACGCCGGCCAGCACCGCCTCCAGCCCGGCCCGCGACGTGCCGTCCACCGGGTAGGCCTGCCGGTTCGCGGTGCGGAACAGCTTCCGCAGCATCTCCATCGTCTCGTTCATCATCGCCGTGAACGCCGGATCGAACTGGCCGAGGATCGGGTAGGACATCGCGCGCAGCACGCGCGGGTCCGCCTCGACCGGTCCCGGCGTCATGATCGTCCGCGGCGGCGGCGGCCAGTACGGATGCGCGCTCACGGGCATTTCTCCCCGTAGGCGAGTTCATGGAGCAGCTCGGCCAGCACGGCCGTGCCGAGGGCGAGATCCTCCGGCGGCGTGTATTCGTCGGGCGAATGGCTGATGCCGCCGCGGCTCGGCACGAACAGCATGACCGTCGGGCAGACGGAGCGGAACATCTGCGCGTCGTGGCCGGCGCCGCTCATCATGCGCCGGTACGGGATGCCGCGGGCGGAGCAGATCCGCTCGAGGCGCCCCGCCAGCACGGCGTCCATCGGCGCGGGCCGCGTATGGAGCACGGACCGGACCTTGATCTTCAGCCCTCGCCGCTCCGCGATCATCCGGAACGTGCCGAGCACGGTGTCGCAGAAGCCGGTGAGCAGCGTCTCGGACAGGTGTCGGATGTCCAGCGTGAATTCCACCGAGCCGGCGATGACGTTCGGCACGTTCGGCACGCTTTCGATGCTGCCGACGGTGGCGACGAGCGGATCGCCCGCCTTCTGCGCCGCGCGCTCGAGGAACGCGATCATCTCGGCGGCGCCCGCCATCGCGTCGCGCCGGAGCGCCATCGGCGTCGTGCCGGCATGGTTCGCCTCCCCGATGACGGTCACGACATACCGGCGCTGGCCGGCGATCGTCTCGACGATGCCGATCCGCTCGCCGGACCGCTCGAGCATCACGCCCTGCTCGATATGCGCCTCGACGAACGCGGCGAGGTCGGTGCGCTTCGCGGACGGCAGTTCGCCCGGCCGGCCCGATCCGCCGAATCCGGCCGCCTCCATCGCCTCGCGCATCGTGATCCCCTGCGCGTCGACGAGGCCGTCCGCCTGCTCCGGGCTGAACACGCCGCAGACGTTGCCCGAACCCCAGTAGGCGAGCGGAAACCGGCTCCCTTCCTCCTCGCAGAACGAGACGACCTCGATCGGACGGAGCGGCGGTCCGAACTTCTCGCGCAGAAACTTTACGGCCGTCAGCGAGGCGGCGATGCCGTACGCGCCGTCATACTTTCCGCCCCGCCGGACCGTATCGATGTGCGAGCCGGTCAGCACGACGCCGGACTCGGATCCGCGCCCCGCGAGCCGTCCGAACAGATTGCCGACGCAGTCGTACCGCACGGTGAGACCGCACTCCGCCATCCGTCTCTCCAGCAGCCGCTGCGCCTCGAGCCAGGACGGCGCGTACAAGAGCCGCGTCACGCCGCCGTCCCGTTCCGCGCCGCACTGCGCCAGCTCATCCAGCAGTCCGGTGACCGTTTTCGCGAAATCGGCCTGCAGATCCAGCTTCAGCATGGTGACGCACTCCCTTCCCTTGAAAAAACTTGAGCCGGGCAACCCGGCAAATCAGGCGGACGGCCGAACCTGGACGCCGAGCCCGGACGCCGCGATGCCGCACCCGTCGGCGTACACGAGCCGTCCGCGCACGTAGGTCTCTTTCACCTTGCAACCGATCGTGCGGCCGACATAGGGGCTGTGCTTGTGGCGCTGCAGCAGATGCTCCCGCTCCAGCACATGGCTCCGGTTCAGATCGACGACGGCGAAATCCGCGTCGAACCCATCCGCGATCCGGCCCTTCGACGCCAGCCCGAAACGCCGCGCCGGCCCGTCGGCGAGCAGCTTCGCGATCGCGGGCAACGGGAGGCCCCGCCGGACGCCTTCGTCCACCATCAGCTCCAGGCTGCTCTGCGCCCCGGCGATGCCGCCCCAGATGTCGAAGAACGACCGGTCCGGACCGAGCCGTTTCCATTCGCCGGGGCACGGCGAATGGTCGGAGGACACGAGATCGACGTATCCTTCCGCGACCATCCGCCACATCCGCTCCCGTTCCGCCTCGTCCCGAAGCGGCGGCGCGCATTTCGCGGCCGGACCGATCCGCTCCAGATCGTCAACCGTCAGCAGCAGATAGTGCGGGCACGTTTCCGCCGTGACATCGATCCCGCGCCGCTTCGCCGCGTCGATCATCAGCAGCGCGTCGGCCGTGCTGATGTGGACGAAATGCAGCCGGCAGCCGGTGCGCTCCGCGAAGAACAGCGCGCGATGCACGGCCTCGAGCTCCGCTTCGGGCGGCCGGGACGCGGCGTAGTCCCGCGCCGACACGCGCCCGGCCGCCCGGAATCGCGCCGCCAGGCCGGACGTGATCGCGTCGTTCTCGGCATGCACGGCGAGCAGCCCGCCCAGCTCCGCGATCCGCGCCATCCCTTCGTACAGCGTGCAGTCGTCGACCGCCCGGAGCCGCTCCTCTTCCTCGCCGCCGGGGTCGGACAGGAACGCCTTGAACGCGACGGCGCCGGCGGCGGCCAGCTCCGGCAGATCGCGCACATGGCCGGGCATGAGTCCGCCCCAGAACGCGTAGTCGACTGCGGACCGCCCGCGGGCGATTTCCGCCTTCATCCGGAGCGCATCCGCGGTGACCGCCGGCGGAATGCCGTTCAGCGGCATGTCGATATACGTCGTGCAGCCGCCGGCCGCCAGCGCGGCCGAGCCGGTCTCGAACCCTTCCCAATGGCCGTTGCCCGGCTCGTTCAGATGGACATGGACATCGACCATCCCCGGCAGCACGTGGCACCCCGAAGCGTCAACCGCCGCGGCGGCGTCGCCGGGATCGAGCCCGGCCGCAAGCTCCGCGATCCTGCCGTCCCGGACGCCGATGTCGAGCCGCCGGACGGCGTCCGGCAATACGACCATGCCGCCGCGCACGATGAGATCGAACCGCTTCACGCTCCATCCTCCTAACTTCCGCGATACGTGCTGTATCCGCCCGGAGCGGCCAGCAGCGGCACATGATAGTGGGCGGACGGATCGGCGATCCGGAACCGGACCGGCACCTCGTCCAGGAAACCTTTATCCGCCGCGGCCGCGCGAAAATAGTCGCCCGCGTGGAAGACGAGCTCGTAGACGCCCGCCCGGAGCGCCCCGCCCGCCAGAAGCGGCCCGTCCGTCCGGCCGTCCGCGTTCGTCCGCACATCGCACAGCCGTTCGCGGGAGCCGGGGCCGCCGTCCAGCCGGAACAATTCGATCCGCATGCCGGCGGCGGGGCGTCCCCGCGTGAGGTCGAGCACATGGGTCGTCAGCCGCCCGGACGGCTTGCCGCCCGGTCCGTCGGCCGTTCCGGCGGCGGATGCGCCGGGGACGCCTTCGGCGGTTTCACCGGCCGCCGCGATCGTCCGGGCGGCGCCGGCTTCCGCCCCGGCATCCTCCGCGACCAGATCGGCCAGGCGGAAGGCGGCGATCCGGCCGATCTGCCGCAGCGCCTCGCGCCGCTCCTCTTCCGCGCTCCGGCCGACCCGCGCGCGCAGCGCGTCGAGTACGTCCTCCTTCGTCTTGCCGCGCACCGCCAGAATGAACGGAAAACCGAACCTCTCCGCATACGTCCGGTTCAGGGCGGACAATTCCGCGAATTCCGCTTCGGTCAGCCGGTCGAGCCCGGCCCCCTGCTGCTCGCGCGCCGATTCTTCCGACATCGCAAACCGGGCGCCGAGATCCGGGTGCTCCCGGATCAGCGCCATCCGGCGCTCCTCCGGCGCCTCGCGCACCGCGCGCAGCATCGCGTCGAGCAGCGCGTCGACCGATGCGAACGGGCGCTCCTCCCAGGCCGCCTCGGCCACCCAGGGCGAATGCTCGAACACGCCGCCGAAGCGCGCGACGAACGCGTCCCGGTCCAGCCTGTTGACCTCCGCCATGGTGAGCCGCCGCCGCGTCATGACCAATCCCCCGCATGGACGGCGGCCGTCTCCGACTCCGCATTCGGGAACGGGCTGTCCCGGACCGATACCTCGACTTTGCGCCTGGACAGCCGGATATGCCGTTCCCGCTCGTCAGCCATGGGCCCCGGCCTCCCTTCCGATGGCCGCCGCCCGCCTCACGGCCCGCAGAATGCCGCCGTAGCCGGTGCAGCGGCACAGATTGCCGGACAGCGCCTCGATGATTTCCCCGTCGGTCGGATCCGGCCGCTCGGCCAGCAGCGCGGCCGCGGACACGATCATCCCGGGCGTGCAGTAGCCGCACTGGAAGCCGCCTTCCTCGAGAAAAGCCCGCTGCACCGCGTGCAGGGCATCCGGGCTACCCGCGATGCCCTCGATCGTCGTCACCCGGCGTCCTTCGATCTGGTACATCATCGTCAGACAGGCGTTCACCGGCTTTCCGTCCACGAGCACCATGCAGGCGCCGCAGCGGCCGATCTCGCAGCCGATCTTCGTGCCGGTGAGAAGGAGATCTTGCCGCAGCACGTCGATCAGCCGCCGCGTCGGCGGAACCGGCACCGCGGCCGGCTCCCCGTTCAGCGTGAACGCGATGACGGAACCGTCCGCCTGAACCGGAACCGGATGCGTTCGCCCGATCATTGCCCGCTCACCGCCTTCCACAGCTCTTCCGGCCGCCGGATCAGGAGCGCCGGATCGATCGGCAGCCTGCTCACGCGCACGCCCGTCGCTTCATATACCGCCGCCGCGATCGCCGGCGCGAGGCCGACGGAGCCGATCTCGCCGACGCCGCGCGGGCCGTACGGGTCGTCCTCCGGCAGCTCCTCGACCGGTTCGACCGCGACATTCCCGCTCAGATCGGCGATCGTCGGGATCAGGTAGGTGTCCAGATTGCCGGTCAGATAGCGGCCGTTCTCCATGACCGCATCCTCCAGGAGCGCAAAGCCGAGCGCCATGCCGCTGCCGCCCTCGATCTGGCCGACATATCCCATCGGATTGACGACCGGCCCGGCCGCCACCGCGTGGTACTGATCGAGCACGCGCACGCGGCCGGTCAGCAGGTTGACTTCGGCCTTCACCGCGACGGCGGAATACGAATACAGGAAATGCGCGCCGATTTTCTCCATATCGGTCACCGGAAAATGAAAATGCGTTTCGGCCGCGATCGGCTCCGCCGCCTCCGCCGCAATATCGGCGTACCGGATGAGCAGTTCCCCGCTTTCCGCGTCCCGGACGCCGCCGGGCCCGAGTTCGAGGCGCCCGGCCGGCCTTCCGGTCAGGTTTGCCGCCGCCCCGAGCAGCTTTCGCCTGAACGGCGTCTCCATCCGCCGCAGCGCCTGCCAGATCATGGCCGTCGTGCGCGACGCGGTGCTGGAGCCGCTGTCCGGCACCCGGTCCGTGTCGCCGATGATGAGCCGGAGATCGTCCGCCGCGAAGCCGAACGTTTCAGTCACGAGCGTCTCGAGCGTCGCGAGCAGCCCCTGGCCGAATTCCTCGTAGCCGAATATCGCCTCGATCTTGCCGTCTTTCGCCAGCCGCAGCCTGCCCGCGGCGGGGTCCGGGATCCCGTAGCCCAGGCCGAATCCGTGCATGACCATGGCCGCGCCGATGCCGGTTCGGATCCACGGCGGACGGGCCGATTCACCCGGATCGGCCGGAACGGCCGCGGAGCCGCCATGGCCGCCGGCCACCCGCTCGCGCCAGAGCGCGCTTTCCTTCAGCTTCCGCCACACCTGATGCGCCCCGTCCGTCCGGGCGATGGTTTGCCCGAACGGTCCGGGATCGCCGATCCGCCGAAGATTGACGAGCCGGAATTCCCACGGATCCATGCCGATGAGCGCCGCCAGCCGGTCCATCTGCCCCTCCAGCGCGAAGATCGCCTGGTTGCCGCCGAAGCCGCGGAACTCGCCGGACATCCCGTTGTTCGTGCGGACGGACACGCTCTCGACGTCGACATGTTCATACCTGTACGGGCCGAGCACATGCTCCGTCGCGAAGTTGAGCACTTCCGCGCCGAGCGTCGCGTACGGCCCGGTGTCGGCGACGATCCGCACCCGGTGCGCGAGCAGCCGTCCGTAGGCGTCGATGCCGGTCTTCATCGCGATGCGCATCGGATGCCGCTTGAGGCCCGCCCGCACCGACTCGCGCCGGGAATTGTGGATCTTGACCGGCCGCCCCGCGGCCAGCGCGAGCAGCGCGCCGTAGGGCTGGACGTTCAGCTCGTCCTTGCCGCCGAACGAGCCGCCGATCGGGCTCGAGACGACGCGGATCCGCTCCTCCGGCACGCCCAGGATGCGGGAAAGCTGCATCCGGTCGAGCAGGCTGTGCTGCGTCGGCGCGTACACGGTGAGCCGGCCGTCCGGCTCCGGCACGAACAGGCCGCCCTCCGTCTCGAGATAGGCGTGCATCTGGCGCGGGGTGCAATAGGTCTCCTCGACCACATGGGCGCATTCGGCGAACGCGGCGTCGGCGTCGCCGCGCTTGTATTCGTTGCGGTGCAGCACGTTGCCCTGCGGATGCAGCTTCGGCGCGTCCTCCGCGAGCGCCTGCTCCGGCGTGTCCAGCACGGGCAGCGGCTCGTAGTCGACCTCGATCAGGTCGAGCGCGCGCTCGGCCGTCTCTGGCGAATCCGCGGCGACGGCCGCGACGGCGTCGCCGACATAGCGGACGAAGTCGAAGCAGAAGACGGGCTGATCCTGCCTCGAGATGCCGAACGCGTTCAGCCCCGGCACATCGCGGTGCGTCAGCACGGCGCGCACGCCGGGCAGCGCCTCGGCGCGCTCCGTCCGGATCGCGCGGATGCGCGCATGGGGATGCGCGCTTCGCAGCACGAGCCCGTACAGCATGTCCGGAGCCGCCAGATCGGTCAGATACTGTAGCCGGCCGGTAACCTTGACCGGCCCGTCGGGACGGACCCGCCACCGCTTGCCGGCCGTCTCCCGGGTCAGCATCATCATGATCCATCCTCCTTCCTTCCCGAGCCGACGAGCCCGAGCCATTCGGCGGCGATCAGATTCGCGGCCGCCCTGCGCCGGTATTCCGCGCCGGCGAACGCGTCGGACGCCGGCCGGTATTCCCCGGCCGCGGCCTCGCTTACCCGGACCAGCGCATCCGGGCTCACCCGCGCGCCTTCGATGACGGCTTCCGCGGCGCGCAGCCGCGCCGGAACCGCCGAACCGCCGCCGGCCGCGACGCGCGCGTCGGCCAGCGTGCCGTCGCCGGTCAGCCGGCCCAGCACGGCGACCGTCACGAGCGACGGCGTGAACGCTTCCCGCCGGCCCAGCTTGCGGAAGCCGCCGACGACGCGCCCGGGCCGTCCGCCGGCTTCCGCCGGCTTCAGCCGGATGCCCGCAAGCAGCCGGACGTCCGCCGCCGGGCCGGGATCGCTCAGCCAGTCCTCCAGGGACTGAACCATACGCCCGTCGCACGTCTGCCAGACCAGTTCGGCGTCATAGACGAGCAGCGCCGTCAGCGCGTCGCCGACCCTGCAGGCGACATTGCCGCCGATCGTCGCGAGATTCCGGATCGACGGCGCGCCGATCCGCCGCACCGCCTCGACCATGAGCGGAAAACCGGCCGCGACGGGCTCCGACCGCATCAGCGCGGACAGCTTCACGAGCGGACCGATCACGAGCCCCCCCGCCTCCGGGCCGATGCCGGCGAGACCGGGAATCCCGGTCAGATCGATGAGCGCGCCGGGCATCGCCGCCGTGCCCGCCTCCCACTGCGTGCGCAGCAGCGTGCCGCCGGCGATGAACACGCCGTCCCCGCCGTACGCCGCCTTCAACCGGCACGCCTCGGCCGCGTCGCGGGGCCGGAACACTTCCGGATATCGTCCGAACGCCTTGTTTTCCATGGCCATGCGGCACCGCCTCCCTTGCAACCCTAATCGGACGGCATCTCATGCGGCGACCGCCTTCCGGTCACAGCCGCTGCTCGCGGATGTACGGCACGCCGAGCGATTCCGGGGACCCGGACGGCTTGCCCCTGTTCCGCCAGCCGAGAGCCATGAGCACGAGAAGAGTCGCCGCGTACGGAATCATTTTCAGGAAATACGACGGAATGTCGCTGCCGATCAGCTGAATCCGGAAGCCGAGCGCGTCGAGCGCGCCGAAGAAATAGGCGACGAGCAGCGCGCGCACCGGGTTCCAGCGGGCGAAAATGATCAGCGCGACGGCGATCCATCCCCGGCCGGCGGTCATGTCCTCGATCCAGGCGGGAGAGAACACGAGCAGCAGGTCGGCGCCGCCGATTCCGATCAGCATCGTGCCGGCGATGACGCATCCGTACCGGAACGCCGTCACCGGGATGCCCATGACGTCGGCGGTCGGCGGGTTGTCGCCGAGCGCCCGGAGATGGAGCCCCCAGGAGGTGCGGTAAATGTACAGATGCATGCCGACGACCAGCGCGAAGCTTGCCCAGGTCAGCGCGTCGAGATGCGCGAACAGATCGCCGACGACCGGCACCGCCTCGAGAAACGGCAGGTCGAGCTTCGGCACCGCGCCCGGCACCGGTTGACCGGCGATTCCCCGGCCGAGGAAGGCGCTCAGCCCGGAGCCGAACAGCGTCATCGCGAGGCCGCTGACGATCTGGTTGGCGCGCAGCGATACCGTCATGAAGGCGTGCATCAGGCCGAGCGCCGCGCTGACCGCGAGCACGGCGAGCAGCGCGGCGGCGAGGCTGCCCGTGCGGACGCAGACGAGGGCGGCGGTCACCGCGCCCATCAGCATGATGCCCTCCGCGCCGAGCTGGATGATGCCCGACCGCTCGATCAGGATGCCGCCCAGCACGGCGAACAGCAGCGGCGTGCCGGACGACATGGCCGCCGCGACAATCTGGATGATCAGATCCATGGCAATGGAAGCCTCCCTTGCGGCAAAACAGCCCCGCCTCCTTGCGCCAAGCTCACCGCACCCGTCGGATCCGGATCCGTCCGAGCGCGGCGCCCGCGATGACGAAGAACAGCACGGCGCCCTGCAACATTTCCGAAGTCGCCGACGGCAGGCCGATCGTCTGCACGCTGTAGCCGCCGACAATCAGGCCGCCGAACAGGAACGCCGACAGGATCAGACCGAGCGGATGCAGCCTGGCGATCCAGGCGACGATGATCGCCGTGTAGCCGTAGCCGGGCGATATGCCGTACATCAGCCGGTGCGCGACGCCGGACACCTCCGCCATGCCGGCGAGTCCCGCCAGCCCGCCGCTCGCCAGCATGACGAGCAGGAGCTGCCGGTTCAGATTGATGCCCGCGTTCCGCGCGGCTTCCGGATTGGAGCCGATCAGACGCAGCTCGTAGCCCCAGCGGGTATAGCGGAACAGGAAGGCGTACAGCAGCACCGCGGCCAGCGCGAAGACGAGGCCGAAATGAAGCCGGGTTCTCCCGAATGCGGGGAGCGACTGTTCCGCCGTGAACATCGGGCTGCCGGGAAAATTGAGGCCGCCCGGATCGCGCCACGGGCCGAACACGAAATAATCGAGCAGAAGCAGCGCGACATAGTTGAGCATGAGCGACGAGATCAGCTCGTTCACCTGGAAATACGCGCGGGGGACGGCGGTCATCAGCCCCCAGAGGCCGCCGGCCGCGATGCCGGCCAGCGTCATGAGCGGCAGCGCGGCGGCCGCCGGCAGGTCCGGCAAGTAGATCGTCACCGCGGTGGCCGCCATCGCCCCGGCCAGAAATTGCCCTTCCGCCCCGATGTTCCAGAACGAAATCCGGTAGGCGACCGAGACGCCGATGCCGCAAAGCAGGAGCGGGATCGATTTGACCAGCGTCTCGGTCACGCCGAATCGGGTGCCGAAGGCGCCCGTCAGCATTTTCTTGTACACCGCGAGCGGGTCCATGCCGTTTGCCGCGATGAATAGGGCGCATACGGCCAACGCGGCGGCTGCGGCGGCGATCGGCGCCCACCACGGGCTGCGGTCGCGCACGGGGTCGAACTCGATCCGCAGCCGGGACATCGCCGCCCGCCGCCGGGCGCCGGCGCCTTCGGCTTCCATCCCCGCGGCTGCCGCTTTCCCGTTCATGAAGCCTCCTCCCCGGGGACGTCGCGCAGTCCGGCCATGTACAGGCCGATCCGCTCGCGGTCCGCGTTATCCCGGCTCATCTCGCCGATGATCGTGCCGCCGAACATGACGAGAATCCGGTCCGAGAGCTGCAGCACCTCGTCGAGATCTTCCGAGATGAGCAGCACGCCGCGACCGGCGTCCCTGAGCCCGAGCAGCAGCCGGTGGACGCTCTCCGCCGCGCCGATGTCGAGCCCCTGGGTCGGGTGGACGGCGATCATCAGCTTCGGATCGCGGTCCGCCTCCCGCGCAAGCAGCAGCTTCTGCTGGTTGCCGCCCGAGAGCTGGCGGACGGGCGTGTCGAGCCCCGCCGCCCTGACATCGAACCGCTCGACGAGCGAGCGGGCCCATGCCCGGTTCCGACTGCCGCGCAGGAGGCCGAAGCGCGACCGCTCGGGCCGCCGGTACGTCTTCAGCAGCAGGTTGTCGACGATGTCCAGACTCCCGGCCAGGCCGCTGCGCATCCGGTTCTCCGGCACGAGGGAGACGCCGGATTCGATTGCCATCCGCACCGACGACCGCTTCCATTCCCGGCCGCAGACGCGGATCGTCCCGCCGCTCCAGGGCCTGAGGCCGGCCAGCGCCTCGGCCAGCTCGGACTGCCCGTTGCCCGCGACGCCCGCGATGCCGACGATCTCGCCTTCCCGCACCGCGAGGCTGAGATCCCGCACCGCCGCGCGGCCTTCGCCGGCGTCCACCGTCAGTCCGTCCACCTCGAGCAGCGGCCGGCCCGGAAGCCTCGCCTCCGGCTTCATGACGCCGGCGGGCGGCTTGCCCACCATCAGCTGCGCGAGCTCGCGCTCGCTCGTCTCGAACCGGCTCATCGTCTTCAACATCCGTCCCTTGCGCATGACGGAGATCCGGTCGGCGATCTCCATCACTTCCCGCAGCTTGTGGGTGGTCAGGATGATCGTCTTGCCCGCTGCGCGGAGCTGACGGAGTGTCTCGAACAATTGGCCGGCCTCGCCCGGCGTCAGCACCGAGGTCGGCTCGTCGAGCAGGATGATGTCGGCGCCCCGATAGAGCACCTTCACGATCTCCACCCGCTGCTGCTCGCCGACGGACATCCGCCAGACCGGACGGTCCGCCGCGATGTTGAGCCCGAACCGGTCCGCGACCGCCCCGATCTCCTCCATCTTGCGGCGCATCCACGAAGCGCCCCGCCAGACGGACGATTTCTCGCCGAGCACGATGTTTTCCGCCGCGGTCAGCGTATGGACGAGCCGGAACTGCTGGAACACCATGCCGATGCCCAATGCCAGCGCGTCCTTCGGCGAGCGGATGTTCACCTTGCGCCCGTGGATCAGAATGTCGCCGCCGGTCGACCGGTACACGCCGGACAGCATGCTCAACAGCGTGCTCTTGCCCGCGCCGTTCTCGCCGAGCAGCGCGTGAACCTCGCCCGCCTTCACCGCGAAATCGACGTTGTCGTTGGCGATCATTGATCCGAATTGCTTGCGAATGCCCCGCATTTCCACGGCGTACGGCTCGTTCATCCCGCGCACCTCCTCCTGCCCGGGCCGGCGGCGGGCCGCGTGACGCGCCCGCCTGTCCGTTTTATTGCGGAATGTTGCCTTCGATCCCTTTCAGGAACCAGTTCATTTCCAGAACCTCCGCGTGCGTCAGCGCGCGTCCTTCTTCGACCCTGAGGTTGCCGTCCTGATCGTAGAGCGGACCTTTGAACACGTCGAACCCGCCGCTCATGATCTCTTCTTTCGCCGCCTCGACGAGCTGCTTCACATCGTCCGGAATGCCCGGGCCGAGCGGCGCCAGACCGACCATGCCGTCCCGCATCGATCCGACGTACGGCTCGTTCGTCCACGTGCCGTCGATCCAATCCTGCACGACCTTCGCGTAATACGGGCCCCAGTTCCAGGTCGGATTGGTCAGATACGCTTCCGGCGCGAAGCGCGTCATGTCGGAGTCGTTGCCTCCGGCCAGCGCGCCGCGCTCGGCGGCCGCCTGGATCGTGGCGGGCGAGTCCTGATAGGCGAGCAGCACGTCCGCGCCCAGGTCCAGCAGGCTGATCGCGGCCTGCCGCTCGATCGTCGGGTCGTACCAGGTGTTCGACCAGACGACATGGACGACGGCGTCCGGGTTCACGCTCTCGATGCCGAGCTTGAACGCGTTGATGTTGTAGATGACTTCCGGAATCGGGAACGCCCCGACGTAGCCGATGAGGTTTTCCTTCGTCATTTTTCCGGCGGCGATCCCCGCCAGGTAGCTGGCTTCATAGTTTTTGCCGAAGTAGTTCGTCATGTTGTCATGCGTCTTGTAGCCGCTCGCGTGATGGAATTTGACATCGGGATACCGCTGCGCCACGGCGAGCGTCTGATCCATGTAGCCGAAGCTCGTCGTGAAAATGATGTCGTGCCCCTGCGCCAATTCCTCGATGATCCGCTCGGCGTCGGCGCTTTCCGGCACGTTTTCGACGACCGTCGCCGTGATGCCGTGCGCTTCTTCCATGTACTTGCGGCCCTGGTCGTGCTCGTATGTCCAGCCGCCGTCGCCCGGCGTGCCGATGTACACGAACGCGACCTTCGGCTTCTCCTTCGCCTCTTCCTTCGTCCCTTCGCCCGATGGCGCATTCGGTTCACCGCCTCCGGGTCCGCCGGATGCCGAACCGCCCGACGCGGTGCCGCCCGCATCCGCCCCCGATGTTCCGCCGCCTCCGTCGCCTCCGCCGCCGCAAGCCGCCAGGGCGAGCAGCAGCGGAATGATCCACAGCATGCGTGCCGGTCTCGATCCGAATTGACGTTTCATACGGTTCCTCCCCCGCAATTGCGATGTTGATCCGCCGCAACGGCCTTGATATATTTTCACTATAAGGACGCGTCAGAAATGCGTCAATTTACATGACATGGAATTGGCCTTGCGACTGAAAGATGCGGGGGATGATTGTGCACCATGCACGCGCATGACGGCCTGCCAGATGACGCGCGCTTCCTCGAGCTGTTCGGGGGTGTCGAGATCGAGGCTTTCCAGGGCGGTCAGTTCCACGTACGCGCCGCGCAGCCCGCCGGAACGCATCAGCGCGCCCGCGCCGGCGTCGCCGTCGAGGTTCAGCAGATCATCGAACCGTCTGTTCGGCCAGAGGACCGGCGGAAGCGCCGTCCCGCGGAACCGGCCCGCCACGAAATCGAGATCGGGCCTGCGGTTCCAGGCCGCCCGCCATTCGGCCAGCTTGCCCGGCGCCAGGAACGGCATGTCGGCGAGCGCGATCATGACCGCCCCGGGCGGCCCGCCGCCGTCCATCGCCGCCCGGACGCCGCACCGGATCGACCGCGAGATGCCGGCCGATGCGTCCCGGCAGACGAGCGTCCGGACCGAAGCGCCGTCCGGTGCGCCGTCAAGCCACCCGGGATCGTCGTCCGGCCGCACGACGACGATCACCGGATCGTAGCCCGCCGCGGCGAGCGCCCGCACGGCCGCCATGCCAAGGGGCGTGCCGGGGCCGAGCTCAGCCGCAGGTTTCGCACGCCCGAGCCGCGAACCGCTGCCCGCCGCCAGGCAAACGGCCGGTATCCGCATGCCGGTCCGCCTCCTTCCCGAGCGCCTTGCGCCGCGCCGACCGGACGGCCACCAGTTCGGCCGCGATGCTGACGGCGATTTCGTCCGGACCGACCGCGCCGATCGGCAGCCCGACCGGCGCGCGGACGCGATCACCCCCCGGCAGGCCGTCCAGCAGCGCCGCGGCGCGCTTCTTCGAGCCGAGCAGGCCGATGTAGGCCGGATTCCGTCCGAGCGCCGCCTCCAGCACGTCGCGGTCGCGCCTCAGGTGATGGCTGCAGAGCAGCACGAAATCGTCGGGACCGATGCCGAGCGCCTCCGCCAGCTCCGCGCCGGACGGCGCGGCCGCGAACGATTCGGCCAACGGGAACCGTTCGGACCCGAGCAGATGCTCCCGCCAATCCGCGACCGTCACGCGGAAGCCGATCCGGGCCGCGGCGTCGCAGATCGGCGGCGCGTCCGCGCCCGCGCCGAACAGGATCAGGCGCGGGCGCGGCAGGAACACGCTGGATACAAGCGCGCCCTCATCCGGAGCCGTTCCGCACCGGTCCGGCCGCAGCGGAACGACCGCGTGCCGGATCGCGCCGCCCGAGATGAAGCGCGTGAGGCGGACCGCCTCGCCCTCCCGGACGCGCGCCCAGGCGGCGCGCAGCGCGCGGCGCAGCCCGCCTTCGACCGGCTCGAGCAGGACGGTGACCGCGCCGCCGCAGCCGAGCTCGCTGCCCCAGAACGGGTCCTCGTCCGGGTCCAGATTGTAGGTGACCAGCTCGTGCGTCCGCCTGCCGGCCAGCCGCGCCGCCCGCTGCTGCAGGTCGTCCTCGAGGCAGCCCGGGCTGATGCAGCCCGTGCGCCGGCCGTCCGCGTGCAGCAGCATGGCCGCGCCCGCCTTGCGGTACGCATGGCCGGCGCTGGATGCGACCGTCGCGAGCGCGCCGCGGAACGACGGATCGGAAGCGGCGCGCAGCAATGCCCAATCGTCCATGGTATCCGCTCCTTCCGTGCGGAGGCTCATATCCGTTTCATCAGCCGGGCGAGGCTTCGGTCCGCCTCCCGCAGCACCCTCGCCTTGTCGATTGTCTTCACTTCCTTGCCTTCCATCACGATCTCGCCGTCGATCATCACCGTGTCGACGTCGCCGCGGGTGGCGGCGTAGACGATGCGCGAATAGGGATCGGCGCCCGCGGACGGATAGACGTGGAAATCCTCGAGGTCGAGGATCTGCAGGTCGGCCCGCTTGCCCGGCTCGATGCTGCCGATCTCATCCTGCATGCCGAGCACCTCCGCCCCGCCCATCGTCGCCATGCGCAGCACCTGGCGCGCGCCCATGGCCGTCGGTCCGAGCCGCGCCTTCTGGATGAAGGAGGCGAGCCGCATCTCCCGGAACATGTCGAGATTGTTGTTGCACGGCGCGCCGTCGGCGCCGAACCCGACCGGAACGCCCGCGCCGAGCAGCGCCGGCACGTCCGCGATGCCCGACGCGAGCTTCAGGTTCGAGCCCGGGCAATGCGCCACCTTCACGCCGCGCTCCCGGATGATCCGCTTCTCCTCCTCGTCGAGCCAAATCGCGTGCGCCAGAATGAGGTTCGGCCGGGCGAGGCCGATCGCGTCGAGGTAGACGACGTTGCGCATGCCCCGTTCGGCTTCGACGACCGCAATCTCCTCGCGGTTTTCCGCTGCGTGGGTGTGCACCAAGACGCCGTATTGCTCCGCCAGGTCGCGCACGGCGGTCAGCAATGCCTCGGTGCAGGAGACGACGAACCGCGGGGAGAACGCGTAGCGGATGCGTCCGCCGGCCGCGCCGTTCCATTTCTCGAGCAGGCGGACGCTCTCCCCGAGCGACTCCTCCGTCTTCTCCATCAGGGCGGGCGGCACGTCCGCCCCGTGGTCCATCATCGCCTTTCCGGACACCGCGCGGATGCCGCATTCGCGGATCGCCTCGAACGCCGAATCCGTGTGGCGCACCGTCTCCATGTCGAGAATCGTCGTCGTGCCGCTGCGGATCAGCTCTCCGGCGCCGAGCAGCGCGGACCAGTAGACCGATTCCCCGTCATGCGCCGCTTCGAGCGGCCAGATCCGCTTCCGGAGCCAATCCATCAGCTCCAGGTCGTCGGCGCAGCCCCTGAACAGCGTCTGACACAGATGGACGTGCGTTTGCACGAAGCCGGGCAGCAGCACCCTGCCCCCGGCTTCAATGACCCGGCCGCCGTCCGCGTCCAGCCTGCCGCCGACGGCCGTGATGGTATTGCCTTCGATCTTCACGTCGCCTCGCACGATGTCGTCCGAGGCGTTCATCGTCACGATGAGCGCGTCGCGAATCACCGTCGTCCCCATGCGCGTTCCTCCCGTTTATCGCTGCCTCCGGTTCCGGCCGCCCGCCGGTCGCCGAGGCCGAGGCGGCGCCGGAACAGGAAAGCGAGCTTGAGCCGCAGCAGATCGTCCGTTTTCTTGAAATCGACATCCAGCATCTCGCTCAGCTTCTCGATGCGGTATGCGGCCGTGTTGCGATGGATGTAGAGCCGCTTCGCCGTCTCCCCGAGCTGCCCGTCGCATTCGAGATACGTCTCGAGCGTCCGCAGCATTTCGGCGTTGTACTCGGCGTCCTTGCAGCTCAACCCGCCGAGCAGCCGCGCGCAGAACGCCCGCATCCGGCTCGCATCCACCTGCTCGAACAGGATGGCGAGATCGATCGTCTCGTAGTTCACGACGGTCGCGGCGATCTCCCAGACATCCGCCGTCCGCTGCGCGTCGAGGCATTCTTCGAACGCCGCGCGCAGCTCCGCCGCTTGCTGTTTGCGCGCGCTGCAGCAGGCGCGGGGCTTGCCCTGGGCGGTCGGCCAGCCCGCCAGGCAATCGGCCAGCGCCGTCTCGAGCGGCCCCTGCCCGTCTTCCGGCTCATCCCGGAACACCGACAGCAGGCCTTCCTCCAGCACGACATGAACGCCGCCGTACGGCTCCAGACCGGCATGATGCTGCAGCTCGCGCTTCAGCTGCTGCAGCCGCTCGGCGCGCAACGGCGCGATCGACGGCCCCGGGATGTCCGTCAGCACGCAGCGGTAGGGACGGCCGAGCAGATCGATCTCCCAGCGGTTCAGGCTCTCCTCGAGCTTTCCGAGTGTGAGGCCGTGCTTCAGATGGCGCTTGATGAGCAGCCCGATGTCGCGGCGGACCGTCCATTCGACGAAATCCTCGATTTTGAAATCCTTGTGGAATCCGATGAGCTCGGCGGCCTGCAGATACAGGTTTTCCTCCACCGGCGACAGCGCGGGACCCGGATAGAAGAACAGCACGAAGCCCGTGCACTGCGACTGCTTCATGAGCGGCACGCGGAACGCCTGGCCCGCCGCCGTCCGGACCCGCTGCGCGAGCGGCTTCCACGGCCACAGCCCGACGAGCTCCGAATCCGCGCGGCCCGTGCCATTGAACACGACCTGTCCGCGCGAGCCGATCACGGCGATCGGGCAGCCGATCACTTCCATGACGGACTCGAACAGTTGGCGGATATGGCCGGACTGGAGCGCGAACCGCATCAGCCGGACCTGTTTGTCCAGAACGGTCTGCAATTCGACGGTGCTTCGCCGGAGTTGTTCGCGGAACAGGGCGTTCATCTGGTCGGAGAAGGTGAAGGGATACGGCAGTTCGATGAGCGGGAATCCGAGGTCGTCGGCGGCGGCGATCATTTCTTCGGGGAACGAATCCCAGAAACGTCCGAGCTTGACGCCCAGACCGGCGGAACCGCGGCGATCGAGCTTGCGCAGCAGTTCGGCGGCTTCGCCCGGACGATCCTTGAACAGGTAGGCGGTCGTAAAGATTATCTCGCCTTCCTTGATCCAGTCCGTAATGTCGGGAGCGTCCATGATGTTGACCGCCTTGACAATGCGGTTCTTGCCGGATTTGCCCGCCACCAGACGCGCCTCGGTCAACGGATACACGGACAAGGCCTGTTCGACGGACATGTGCATGGCTGTCACCTCGCACCTTGCACGGAATGTTAATGTCATCTTATATAACATCATATTGCATGAATGCGGGTTATTGCAATATTTATGTTAGATTAATTTACACAAATATTATTCGACAGTCTTGACATGCCGTATTTGAATCCGCCTTATGCCTTTCGCCTGTCGTTGAAAAGCTTTTCGCCGAACCGCCACGCCATTCCGAATGTTCAGACGAAACCGCCGCCGCGATAAGGGGATCCGTCACCGGCGTTTTCCGGGGCGAACGCCGGGCGCTTCCAACCGGAGATGCACGACCTGCCCGTCGTGCAGTACTTTCCGCCGGCCGCGATGTCCCGTACCATGGCGCTGAGCGGCATGTGCGGCGGCGGCGCGTTCGACCGCCCGTGCAGGATGCCGTGGGCGCATATGCTCCCGCTGCCCGTCCCGTTCCGCTCGCGGGAAGCGGTCAGCCGCTTCAGCGCGTCGACGGCCGGCCGGCGAGCTTCCGCACCGCCGCGGACGCCGCGAAGTCCGGTCAACCGTCTCCCCGAAGGAACAGCGCGCCCGCCGCCAGCGCGAACAGAATGCCCCATACCGCGTTGAGCCGGTAATGGTGCACCATCACGAAATAGACGACGGCGATGAGCAGCGTCAGAAACGGCAGCTTGCCGCCCGTCGGCTGGAAGACGTACCGGGAAAACTCCCAGGCCAGCATCGCCATCATGACGAAGATGGCGGGCTGGACGCCGCGGATCATGCCGCGGATGACCGGATGGCCGGACAGCTTCATCATGACGCCGGCAAGAAGCGCCATCAGCACCGCCGTCGGCAGCACGACCGCCGCCAGCGCGACGGCCGCGCCCGCCCAACCCGCCACCTTGTAGCCGATATAGGCGGCGAGTTTCGTCGCGATCGGCCCGGGCAGCGCGTTGCCGAACGCCAGCGTCCGTCCGAACTCGTCCGTCGTCATCCACCCGTACCGGTCGACGACCTGCGACTCGTACAGCGGAATGATCGACGGACCGCCGCCGTAGCCGAGCATCGTCGCCGTACCGAACGCGACGAACAGCTTCCACAATTCCGCAAGCATCGCCGTCACCTCCGATCCGGCTTCCTTTCGCGGCCTGCCGGCCGAACACGCAACCGTCCCCGCGCGGATCGGCCGCGCCGCCGATGACGCCGCCGTCGATCATGATGCCCCGCGCGCCGGCCGGCGGTTGCGGTTTGCCGCCACGCAAGACGGGGCCCGGCATCCGCATCAGATTCAACATTCGTTCCCCCCGGTCGATCGCGCTTCCCCATTGTAGGCGGAACGGAGAAAGGGCATCAACGAACGCGCGGGGATTTTGTATGCCGGACCAATCGGGAATCGGAACGGTTGGTTGGCGTGCATGGAGATTTGGACGAAAGTCGCGGGGCGTCTGTCGAACGATCGGGGCGGGCCCGGGGAGCGGGTTCGGGCTGTCGGAACGCAAATAGTACTTTGCGTCATACCATGCATGTGATAACATGGGAGATACGGACTGGTATCCGCAGGAAGTAGTCCGCACGGCCCATCGACCGGCGGCTTGTGAATGGCGAAAGACCGGGGACGCACAGCCGCGGTGCGGAAAGGAGCGATTTTCCGCCGGACCGCGGAGCGGGTGGACAGGCACATCTTCAGACAGTCGGCGTCTTCCGGGTCCGGAAGCGCCTTTTTCATTCGGCGTACAACTCGCGCACAGGGGGCAGCAGCCATGAACGTCAAGTACATCAATCCGTTCCTCGCATCATCGATCCATGTCATCGAAGCCATGATGCAAGTGAAGCCGTCCGTGGGACAGGTCGCGCTCCGGCCCGTGGACAGCCGCAGCGATTCCCTGCTGCTCAAGATCGGCATACTCGGTCAGTTCCAGGGCGACGTCGTCTTCAGTTTTCCGCACCAGGTGGCCTTGCGCATCGTCTCGGTCATGATGGGCGGATACCCGGTATCCGAACTCGACGAGATGTGCTGCAGCGCCATCGCCGAGCTCGGCAACATGATCAGCGGCAACGCCAGCACGATGCTGTACAACGAAGGCATCCAGGTCGACATCACCCCGCCGGACATCGTCGCGGACCACAGCAATTACAGCGAAAAGAAAGCGATTACGATCCCGCTCGGCCTGTCGGACATCGGCAATTTCAACATCCACATGTTCGCGTCGGGTCTCTGAAACCCGCGACGCGGACCGGGAACGGCGACACCCCCGCCCCGCCCGGCACGGGCGTTGCGGGGGTGTCGCTGTCCGTTGCGCGAATCAGTCCAGCACGGCGGCCATATGCTTCTTCGTCACCGACCAATGCGACGTGTTCCACACCGCCCTGCCGTCCTTCACCAGAATCATCTGCGGCGACTGATGGACCACGCCGAGATCTTCGGCGATCTTGTTCGATACCGGCCGCGACTCGATCACCTTGACGAGGTAGTAATCGGTATCCGGATTCGGTCTGTCCGCAAGATACGCTTCGTATTCCTCCAGCGCGCTGGCCGACACGGGACAGCGGGTGCTGTGCTTCAGGACGATGACCTGCCGGTTCGCGGAATCCGCCCTGACCCTGTCCCATTCTTCCGGCGTCGAGATTTCCCTCCACTCCGCCATGCCGCATCCTCCTTCCGACTCGGAACATCAAGATCCATAATACGGCGAAATGAGCAGATAGACAACAATGCCGGTGAAGCTGACGTACAGCCAGATCGGCATCGTCCATTTCCCGATGCGGCGGTGCTGCCTGATGCGCCCCCCGAGCCCGAGCGTGACCGAGATGAGCGCGAGCGGCACGTTGACGATCGCGAGGATCACGTGGGTGGCCAGGACGAACAGGTAGATGTAGCGCATCAGCTGGCTTCCGCCGTACGGCGTCGGCTCCGTCAGATAGTGGTAGACGACGTACGTGACGAGGAACAGCGCCGTGGTGACGAACGCCGCCCAGATGAAGGTGCGGTGCATTTTGATGTTTTTTCGCTTCACGGCGGCGAGCGCGATGATGAGGAAGCTGAAGGTGAAGCAGTTGTAGATCGCGTTCAGCAGCGGCAGCACCGTCACGTCGAAGCCGACTTCCCCTTCGTAGCCCGGGAGGAAAAAGAGCAGCGCGATGATGCCGACAAGAACAAACGTGAAGACGAAGATGAGCGGTGTCCAGTTTCGTTCACGAAGCGAAGGCACAGGCGGTTCCTCCTTCACGGCGTTGCGGCATGTCCAGCCTCTGTGTGTCCAGCTTCTATTGTAACCGATTCCGGCCCCGAAACGCCGTCCGGTTTGTCACGAATTTCCGAACCTTTCGCGCCCGTGAAGACGAGCGTGATGTCGAGCAGCTCGCAGCGGCTGGCCAGCCGGATCGCCGGTCCCCACGTGCCGAAGCCGGACGAGACGAGGGCGTGCGTCCTGCCGATCCGCCTGTATCCCCAGTCGAGCTCGAACAGCCGGCGGGTGAGCAGATGGTTCGGCGCGAACTGGCCGCGGTGCGTATGGCCGCACAGCACGAGGTCCGCCCCCGCCCGCGCCGCCTCGCCGAGGGCGAGCGGCTGATGGTCCATGAGCAGGATCGGCAGCCGCGGATCGAGCGGCTCCAGCAGCTTGTCCACCGGCAGACGCCCGTCCGGTCCGGCGCCTTCGGCCGTCTTGTCCTTGCGGCCCGCGATGTGAAAACGGCCGCCGATCGTCGCCGTCTCGTCGCGCAGCACGCGGATGCCGGCGTCCGCGGCGCGCCGCACCCAGGTTTCGATCTGTCCGCCGTAGTATTCGTGGTTGCCGAGGACGGCGTAGACGCCACAGGGCGCCTTCAGCCCGGCGATCGTCTCGTCCATCCGGTTGCGGATGAACGGCTCGATGTCGTCGTCGATCACGTCGCCGGCGAGCAGGATCAAATCCGGATTCCGCTTCTCCGCCTCGCGGATGAGCCGGCGCAGGTGCCGGTTGCCCACGATGTTGCCGAGATGCAGGTCGGAAGCGGCCAGAATGCGCAGCTCGCCCAGGCCCCCCGCGTCCTTCGGCACTTCCAGCCGGTATTCGCGCACGACGGGCGACCAGGCGTTGTAGCTGCCGAAGGCGAACAGGACGAGCAGGATGGCCAGCACGGCCGCGCCCGGCCCGCCGATGGTTGCGGCCGGCCCGAAACCGGCCGCCTTGAGCAGCCAGGCCGCGATGTCGGCCGGCGGCAGCAGCAGGCAGCCGTATTCGAACAGGGCGAAATAGTAGGCGCCGGCCACCTTCAAGAGCCGCAGGACGGGACCGGGCCCGCGCCGCATCCGGCCGATCGGGAACCCGAAGGCGACGAGCAGGAACAACGGCCAGAAGACCGGTCCGGGAATCGGGCCGGCCAGCCATTCGAGGAATACGAGCGCGTTCCATCCGATGTAGACGTTGAGGCCGATGTAGACGAAGATTACGATCGGCAGCGCAAGCAGCATCCGTTTCATGAAGCGATGACGACTCCTTGTTCCGGACACGGTTTCCAACCCCATCGTACCATATCGGCCGTCCGGCCCTCAAATTCGGAGGAGCGCGATGCGTCAGAAATAGACATGCTTCGTCCGCAGACGGCCGTCCTCGATGTCCCAGACGCCGAACGAATGGCGCGGCTGCGTCCTGCGCGCGGTCGGCGAGCCCGGGTTGAACAGCAGGATGTCTCCCTCCCGCCGGACGAGGGGCACATGGGAGTGGCCGAACAGGATGACATCCACCTCTTCGTTCCGGAACGCCTGCAGCGCCCGGGACTCGGTCGTTCCGCCGGCGCCGTGGCCGTGCACGATGCCGACGCGGATGCCGCCCAGATCGAGGCGCTTCCGCCAGCCGAACCGCCGCGCGATCTCCCGTCCGTCGTTGTTGCCGGCGACCCCGTCGACCGGCGCGTACGCCTCGAACGCCCTCACCGCGTCGGGCACGCACCAATCCCCGGCGTGCAGGATGAAATCCGCCGATTCCAGCGCTTTCCTGAGCGGTGTCGGAATCGTCTTCGCGCTGCGCGGCATATGCGTGTCCGAAACGACGATGATTCGCATGGCCGCCCCTCCTTCCGTTCGCTCCATCTGCCCCATTCTATGCGACGGCATGCGGCGCGCGGACCGCGGAGGTCAAAATTCGATCAAATATTCGATATCCGCCTCCGCCTCGCGGTCGGCGATCCAGCCGTCGACCAGGTCGGCCAGCTTCTGCTCCGTCAAATATTCCGCGATGTCGTCGCGCGCCGACTCCAGCGTCGCTTCCCGCGCGGCGGTCCTGCCCGTCACGCGCACGACATGGAAGCCGTAGCCCGTCTCGGCGATCGCCGTTTCGCCGATGTCGAGGCCGAACGCCGTCTCCTCGAAACCTTCCTCCATGTCGCCGCGCGCAAACTCCCCGACGTCCCCGCCGTTGTCCTTCGTCGCTTCATCAAGCGAATGTTCCGCGGCCAGCTCTGCGAAATCCGCTCCCCCTTCGAGCCGCCTGAGCAGCGATTCCGCTTCCTCCCGCGTTTCGACCAGAATGTGCGCCGCCCGAACCGTCTCCGGCTTGTCGAAATCGGCCTTGTTTTCCTCGAAATAGGCTTCAATCTCCTCGTCCGTGACGTCGACGACGGTTCCGACGATCTTCTCGATCCGGATTTGCGTCGCCACCTGCTCCCGGATCTGCTCTTCCGTATAGCCGTAGTAGCCGAGCTCTTCGAGAAAAGCTTCCGTCGATCCGTACGGCTCGGCGAACTTCTCCATCCGCGCCTGCACTTCCTCGTCGGAGGCGGTCGTTCCGGCCTCCTCGAGCCCTTGCCGGATCACTTCCCGGCGGATCAGATCGTCCAGCACGCTGCCGCCGCCAAAGGCGATCATCTCGCCGAACAGCACGTCCTTCGTGATCTTGACACCGTTCACGACCGCGACGGCCTCCGCGTTTCCCGTCCGGCCGCCGAACGCGTGAAGCAGCAGCGAGGCGGCCAGCAGCACGGCCAGCACGGCGGTCGACATTTTCCAGCCGCCGGATGGTTGACGTTCCGTGTCGTTCATGGTCCAAATGCTCCTCTCCATTCGTGTACGTCCTCCACTGTACCACGAATGGCGGACGCTTGCCTTAAAATAGCCTGAAAAGTTCCGGAATCACCGCGCCGTCGCGGCCGGCAGGATGTATTCGTCGAGCAGCGACCGCGATTTCAGCGAGTCCGACCGGGTGGTCGCGGTCCGGCGCAGCACGGCGGCGACGCCGAGAGCGGGCACGACGGCCAGATATTGGCCGCTGAAGCCGAGCGCGAACGCGTAGCCCGGACGGTTCTCCGCCGGGTCCGCCACCCACCAGTGCATGCCGTACCGGCCGAAGATCGGCGGTTTGTAGAGCAGAAGCCCCTTCGACGCGGGCCGCATCGATTCCCGGATCCATTCCGCCGGCACGATCCGCCGGCCTTCCCAGACGCCCTCCCGCGCGGCCAGCACGCCGATCTTGATCAGATCCGCCGTCGCAAGGTGCAGCCCGGTGCCCCCCTCGTGGACGCCGTGCAGCGCGTTCCACTTCACGCGCCGGATGCCGAGCGGACCGAACAGCCGCCTGCGGGCGTAATCGAGCACGGTCGAGCCCGCCGCCGCCGCGAGGATCGCCGCCAGCAGATGGGAGCCGCCGGAATTGTACGCGAACGCCGTCCCCGGCTCGTGCGCGACCGGCCGCGACAGCACGAAGCGGACGGCGTCGGCGCTCCGTCTCATCGCCCAATACGGCTTGTCGAAATCGGGCCAGTCGATGCCGGAGGTCATCGTCAGCAGATGGCGGATCCGGATGGCTCCGAAGCCCGGATGGGCGTCCTTCGGCAGATCGAGATAGTCGCCGATCCTATCATCCGGGCCTCCGATCAGGCCGTCATGGATCGCGATCCCGATGAGGAGCGACAGGACGCTCTTCGTCATGGAATAGACCGCCGACAGCCGGTCGCCGCCCTCGTGATGCCAAGACCAGACGATCCCGTCGCCGTCGGCGACCGCGACGCTCCGCATGCCGCGCTCCTCCAGCAGGCCGCGCATCGCCCCCAGCCTGTCCAGGTCCCACGCGATGCGGCTCATTCCCCGCTTCCGGCTCCTTCCCCGTCGCCGGGGTCGCCGTCCGGCCACGCGCAGGCGAGCGGCACCGGCGGAAAGCCGAGCTCCCGCGCCCACACCGAGAGCTGCCCGGCATGATGCGCCTCATGCTGCGCGAGCCAGCGCAGCAGGTCGCCGAACACCAGCTCGGATTCCGTCCCGTCCCCGTTCCGCACGACCCGGATTTCGCGGTCGCGCTCCGGCGTCCAGGAGCGGACGACTTCTTCCACGAACGGCCGGAGCCGCCTGGACAGGGCGTGCACCGCGTCCAGATCCGCGTGCTCCGCGTAATCGTAGCGATGCTCCGTGCCGTAAGCGAAGCGCCGGATCCAGTATTGCTCGATATCGACGATATGGAACAGCGTGCCGAGGATGGAGCCCGAACCGCCGATGCGCGGGGTGTCGAGCTCGACCTGCGGCACGTCCAGACACCAGCGGAACCATTCGTCCCGCATTTTCCAGTTCAATCTGAACAGCTCGATCATCAACCGTGTCTCCTTCCGGCCGCCGATTCTCCCGTCCTTCTCCCGCCCGCCCCATCCGGCCGTTCTCCTCGCCGCCGTTGCGCGTCCGCGCAAGCCGTGCTATCATGACCGGCGTAAACCGCGTACCCGACCGGGAGGCCATTCCCATGACCGAATCGACGTATCGCGGGCGATTCGCGCCGACGCCGTCCGGGGAGATGCACGTCGGCAACGCCCGGACCGCGCTCATCGCGTGGCTCGACGCGCGGAGCAGGGGCGGAACGTTCGTCCTGCGCATGGAAGACATCGACAAGCCGCGCTGCAAGGCGCATTACGACGATCTGATCCTGGAAGATCTCCGCTGGCTCGGCATCGACTGGGACGAGGGACCGGACGTCGGCGGTCCGTACGGGCCCTATGTCCAGTCGCTCAGGCTCGGCGATTACGGGGAAGCGCTGAGACGGCTCGAAGCGCGCGGGCTGCTCTACCCGTGTTACTGCAGCCGCGCCGAGCTGCTGGCGGTCGCCAGCGCCCCGCACGGACTCGCGAGCGAAGGCCCGGCCTATCCGGGCACCTGCCGCGGCCTGTCCGACGAAGAACGGCGCGAGCGGGAGCGCCGGAAAAGCCCGTCGCTCCGGTTCCGCCTGCCGGACCGCGCCGTCGCGTTCGAGGACGGCGCAGCCGGACCGCAAAGGTTCGAACCGGGCGCGGGCGGCGATTTCGTCGTCCGCCGGGCGGACGGCATCGTCAGCTACCAGCTCGCGGTCGTCGTCGACGACGCCGCGATGGGCATTACCGACGTCGTGCGCGGCGCGGATCTGCTCGACTCGACGCCCCGCCAGCTGCTGCTGTTCGAAGCGCTCGGGCTGAAGGCGCCGCGCTACGCGCATGTGCCGCTGCTGTGCGGACCGGACGGCAAGCGGCTCGCGAAGCGGCACGGCGCGCTGTCGCTCCGCGCGCTGCGCGAGCGGGGCGTCCGGCCGGAGCGAATCGTCGGCGCGATCGCCGCGGCCAGCGGCCTGCACGACCGCGCGGAGCCGATCGCCGCGCGCGAGCTGATCGCCGGTTTCCGGCTCGCGGACGTGCCGAAGGAGCCGGTCATCGTGGACGAGGAATGGATCGCCCGCCTGACCGGCTGATCGCGCACCGCCCGGACCGAACTCCGGCATCCCGGCCTGACATCGCGCCATCCGGATTTGACGCCGCACGGTCCGCCTTCAAGCGGTTCCGTTCCGGACGGGCGGTTTCTTGATTTCACCATTTCACCTTTCACAGCCGGCTGCGGTTGTCGAACGTCTGGACGAAGCCGTTCCAGCGCCCGTCGTCGAGCTCGGTCTCCTTGTACCCGCCGGCCGTGTACTCGTGGATGACATTGCGCCAGAACCGCCTTGCGCCTTCATGCTCCCGTCGCTGCTTGATCTCCCACAGTCCGGGGTACGAATCGAAGATTTCGCGCACGACGGCTTTGCCGATGGAGCGGCGGCGCCATTTGCGCAGAATCAGCATGTCCGACAGATGCCGCGTCGCGGGCGTGCGCGGCTGGACCAGGCTGAATCCGTTGATCAGCGCGAAGCCGGCCGCGATGCCGTCGATCCGGACGAGAATCGGCAGCCGCCCCTCCCGCCGGCCTTCCGCCGTGAAATAATGGTCGAAGTCGGGATAGTCGAATATGCCGTGCTCATCCGGATCGGCCCCGGTAAATTCGCTGATCTCATGCAGATAGAGCTGCATCAGGTTGCGGAGCAGCGGCTTGTCGCCCGTGCCCGCCGTCAAGAGCAGAATCTGGTGTCCGCCGTGGTGGATGATGTTCATGGCATATCCTCCTTTCCCGCGCGATTCCGTTGCATCCCGCACATCAAGCATAGCGGATCGGACGTCGGTTCTCAACCGCATCAGGATGAAGCCGCGCCCGTCCTTCCCCGGACAGGACGCGGCCCGCTCCGATCCCGGCCTCATCCGGCGGCCGTCTCCGCCGCGCGCGTGACGATCGCCTTCGACTTCCACGCCTTGCTCTTCCACCGCAGGAACAGCACGATGCCGCGCGCCCATTCGTCCGCGATGAACGCCGCCCAGATGCCGTACAGGCCGTAACCGAGACGGATGCCGAGCAGATACGTGAGCGGCACGCTGAACAGCCACATGATGAGCACGGCCGATATGGCGGGGAAGCGGGCGTCGCCCGCCGCCTGCAGGCAACGCTCGAATATGATGTTCAGATTGCGGCCGGGCTCGAGCACGAAGCTGAGCAGGATCAGCGTCGAGCCGATCCGGATGATCTCCTCCGAATCGGTGAACAGGTCGAGCAGCGGCACCCGGAACAGGGAGATGACCGCGGCGCCGGCCAGCGTGATGAGGACGCTGCGGCCGTAGTTGCGCAGCACCTGCCGGTACGCCTCGTCCTGCTCCCCCGCCCCGACGAGATGCCCGACGATGATCTGCATGCCCCTGCCGAGCGACATGCACAGGATGATGATGATGATCATGATGTTCATCGTATAGATGCGCGTCGTCAGCATGACCGAACCGAGGCTGGTGATGAAGGCGGTCGTGACGAGCTGGTTCAGGTTGTAGGACAGATTGCCGAGCGACGCCGGCACGCCGATCCGCAGCACCCGGACCACGTCCTCGGCCTTCCACCGGACGAAGTCCCGCCCGGCGAGCGGAACGCCGACGGCGCGGCGCAGCAGATACAGGTTCACCGACATGCCGATGACCTGGCTGGCGACCGTCGAGATCGCGACGCCGGTCACGCCCAGCTTCGGGAAGCCGAACGGTCCGAAAATGACGAGATAATTGCCGATGATGTGGATGATGTTCATGCCGAGGGCGACGAACATCGTCTGCCGGGTCAGGCCGTGCGATTGGATGATCGCGACCGCCGCGGACATGACGGCCTGCACGAACAGCCCGCCGCCGGCGATGGCCAGATACCGCCGCGCCAGCGCGTGCAGCTCCGGCTCGAGGCCGAACAGGCGGAGCAGGTCGCCGCAGAACAGAACGGCACCCGCGCTCACGAACAGCCCGAACAGCAGGTTCAGGGCCAGCGACGATGCGGTCAGCCGGCCGACGTCGCGCCGCAACCCGGCGCCGAGATATTGCGAGACCACGACGGCCGATCCCATTGCCACGAAGTTGAACAGCAGCATGCCGAACATGAGAATCTGGTTGGACACGCCGACGGCGGCCACCGCCTCGTCCGACACCTTGCTGAGCATGAACGTGTCGGTTATGCGAATGAGCATTTGAAGCGCGGATTCGATGAAGATCGGCCAGGTGACGGCCAGCAGAGACAGCCTGACCGCTTTGCCGGCCGATCCGCCGCCTCCGATTGAAGGTTTCACGCTATCGTTCTCCTTTGCCGCAATCGATCGGGTAACGCCTTCCGGACCTTCCCCGCCGCACCGGGCGAAGCATCCCGGATTCCGGACGCCTCCCCGACGACGACAGGCTTGCCGGCGAACCGCGCGCCGCGGGCGAAGGCGCCCGGCGTCAGGGCGACGACGATGCCGGCCTTCGGATCGGCGTTCAGCTCCTTCGCGCCGCGCACGATTTCGACCAGCGGCCAGTCCGCCTTCGCGCGGTCCGCCCGGCGCTCGACGACCTTCGCAAGCGCAAGGCCCGGCACCGAAGCGATGACCGGCGCATGGATCGTCCCGCCCGCAAAGCCGTACCCGATCAGACCGACGTTCAGCGGGCTATTCATTCGTTTGATCACCCTATCACCGGACGTGCCGGATGTAGTGCCGGATTATCCCGGGCGGAGCGCATCGGCAGCCGGAGCGTCAGTAACCGGAGCCCGCGTTGTACAGAATGCGGTTCGGCGGATAGGGCGAATCGGTCTCGCTGACCGGATGCAGTTCGCTGTAGCGCGGATTGAAATATTTTTCGCGGTATTTCGTGGCGGTGATGCCCTTCACGTTCTTGAACACCCGGCAGAAATAGTTCTCGTCCGAGAATCCGACCGCATAGGCGACGTCCTTCACGCTGCGCTCCTCGTAGAGCAGGAGCTGGCAGGCCCGCTCGATCCGGCGCTGGATGATCATCTCGCGCGGCGTGCGGCCGGTGTAGCGGACGAAGGATCGCGAGAAGTGCTCGTGCGTCCAGCCGACCCGCTGCGCGAGCCGCTCGATCGACAGCGGCTCATCGAGATGCTTGTCGATGTAGTCGAGCGCTTTCAAAATCTGCGGCGGAATGCGGTTCTTGTCCCGAATCACCGGCCGGTCGACGACCAGGCCGTTGATCTCCTCGAGCAGCGCGGCGAGCAGGGCGCTCCCCCGCTGCTGCACCTTGTCGGGGTACAGGTACGCGATGTTCATGATTTGCCTCATCATGCCGACGAGCAGCTCGTCTTCCGCCGGAACGACGGACGGGCCGCCCGGCTGCAGAATGTTGAGCGGCGGCGCTTCCCCGTTCCGATGGAAATAGCCGAAATGGATGAACAGGTGGCGGGACGGCTGCACCGGGTCGTATTCATACTGGTGCGTCTCGCCCGGTCTCGTCACGATGAAGCACGGCTCGCTCAGCGTGTACGCCATCTCTCCGACGCGGTAGACGCTTTTCGTCCCGTCGGGAAAATAGAGCAGTTCGTAGTCCTCGATCTGCCGCGGGCCGAGGCCGGTGCCGGCGCGCTTCACGATATCGCCGGCCACCCGGATGGCGGGCAGGCATTCATGCGGAGGACGAAGCTGCACGTTGCCGCTGCGGCTCATGGCGATCCCACTCCCCTTGCCCGAACATTCAGCCTGACCCCGTCATCGGCGATGCCGACGGGGAACAATGGTTCAGCAGTCGGCAAAACCATGTGATCTTGCCGGAGAACGGATCCTGCATGCAAGACGCAAACGCCGCCTGGCCGGCTCGGGGCCGCCAGGCGGGCGGGATGAACGGATCAGTCCGCGTACGGGTAGACGAGATTCCATTGCGCGCGCAGCGCGTCGAGCGTCTCCATGATGGCCAGCGTCTCGTCCAGCGGCATCGCGTCGCTCTCCTTCCGGCCTTCGCGCAGGCAGCGCATCGCTTCCATCGCCTCGAAATTGTAGCCCCGGGTGTCCCGGTCGTCGGTGAACGTCACCGGCTCTTCGCCGTGAACAAGCAGCGTCGCCGACTTGGTCCACAGGAAATCCGGAATGCGGATCTGGCCCTTCGTGCCGTACAGGACGGCTTCGTTCGACGTCTTCAGCCGCACCGCCGCGGCGACCTGGGCGGCGCGGCCGCCTTCGTATTCAAACAGCGCGGCGAAATGCTCGTCCACTTCCGTCTGCCCGATCCGCGCGACCGACGAAATCCGCTTCGGCCGGGTGCCGAACACCATCGAGGCGAACGATACCGGGTAGATGCCGGCGTCGAGCAGCGCGCCGCCGCCGAGCTCCTTGTTCAGCAGCCGTCCGTCGGGGTTCCAGCCGGCATCGAAGCCGAAATCGGCGGTCATCAGGAGCACGTCGCCGATCCTGCCTTCCTTCAGCCATTCCCGCACCTTCACGATCGGCGGCAGATAGCGCGTCCACATCGCTTCCATCAGGAAAACGCCGCGTTCCCGGGCTTCCCGGATCACCTCTTCGGCCTGCTTCGCGTTCATCGTGAACGGTTTCTCGCACAGCACGGCCTTGCCGCCGCGGATCAGGGTCAGCATGTTTTCGTGATGAGCCGGGTGCACCGTGCCGACATAGACGATGTCCACCTCGGGGTCCGCCGCCAGCTCCTCGCAGCTTCCGTAGGCGCGCTTCGCCCCGTATTCCGCCGCGAACTTCTCCGCCCGCTCCTTCGAGCGCGATCCGACCGCGACGAGTTCGGCGCCTTCGACCTTCTTCAGGTCCGTCGCGAACTGACCCGAGATCCAGCCCGGCCCCATGATGCCCCATTTGATTGTCCGTTCCGCCATCTTGACCGCCTCCCGAATATTTCGGTTCATGAATTTGCAAGCTGTGGTGCCACGGGTTCCATGATAGCACGCGTTTACAATGGCAGGCAATGGATAACGCTCCGCAAAACCTTGCGCGAAACGCAGGACATTTCCACGGAACGCGCGTCTCGCCGTCAGACCCGCTTGTCGATGACGTTCGGCTGCTCCTTCGCCAGTTCGCGGCGCAGCATCCGGACTTCATCGGTCAACGCCGCAAGCTGCTCCGTCAGCTTTGAACGGTCAAGCGCAGCCCGGATCACGAAGGCCAGCAGCAGGAAATAGAGCCCGAAGGCCATCAAACCCCATACGATCATCACTTCGACGTCCATCGTCTTCCTCCGCTTCCAATTTCGGCTTTCGCATCGGATGACCCGCATTTGCGGCCATCTCAGCCGCTTGCATGCCGGTAACGCGCCGTGCGCAGTTCCCGCCCGTATTCGGCGAGATTCGGCATGCCTGCCGCCTTCGCTTCGCGGATCGCCCGCCCGATATCGTAGGGTACGCGCACCAGTCGGATCGACCAGGGCGCGGGCGCTTCGCTTCCGAACTTACCTTCCAGCAGCACGTAGGAAGCGTTCGGGAGATCGAGCGGGTTGCCGACGCTGCCCGCGTTGAACAGCGTGCGGCCGTCCAAATGCTGCACGTAGGCGTTGTGGATATCGCCGTACCCGGCAATGTCCGCGGGCACGTTCATGCCGCCATGCGGCGGCGGCTCGAACAGCGACATCCGGCGGTTCTGCCCGTCCCACGGCTGGATGCGCTCACAGACGCTCCGGGGAGAGGCGTGGAACAGCCGCACCAGCCTTCCGCTCAGCACGAACTCGATCACGAAGGGCAGCGAACGGAGCCAGTCCATCCGCTCTTCGCCGATGACCGACTGATGCCAGCGCAAAACTTCGGATTCCGCCTCCGCTTCCCGCGACACGAAATCGTCCCAGTTCCCCCGAATTACGGCCGCGCAACGGCGGCGAACCAGATCGATGGCCTTGTCGCCGGACGGCCCTTTGCCGATCAGGTCGCCAAGACAATAGACCGTCTCCGCTCCCCGCTCCGCGATATCCTCCAATACGGCTTCCAACGCCGGCAGGTTGCCGTGAATATCCGAAATCACCGCGATCTTGTCCAAGACGGATTCCTCCAGACGAGTGCTTCATCCGTTCCGGCGCCGCAGGCGCAAAATCAGAATGGCGAAAGCGACGGCCGCAACGACGGCGAACCCCAAGCCGCCCCAGAACAGGTACATGCCCGCCGGATTCGCGCGGATGCTCTCCTCCAGATCCCGCGACGGCGGCGGCACGGTTCCCTTGCCGAGCGCCGCGAGATCGTCGGCGGCCAGCGCCAAATCGGCCGTGCGCGTGCACAATCCGGTGGACAGGCCCAGATTGGTCTCCCGGGCATAGACGATATACGGCATGCCTTCGACAAACCCAAAGCCGCAGCTCGCGGTGGAAGCCGCCGTGCGCACTGTCACCTTGTCCGTGCCGATGCCTTTCCAGACCTCCGTCACGCGGAACGTCACCTCGACCGGATCGGCGGAAGACCGCACAACGCCGTTGCGGGTCTCCCTGACCGACAGTACAATGCCGGAAAATACGGCGTCGCTCTCCCGCAATGCGATTTCCGGAGCCGGTGCTTCCGCGCACGAACAGGCATGGGCGGGCGCCGGCCCGGAGCCGAACAGCCATCCGCCCAGCAGCAGCCATACCGCGAACATGATTCTTCTGTGGCGCATCATCTCTCCCCCCTTATCGCCGAAGTCGCCGGCGCAGCAGCATATGCGCGAGGACGGCGGCCGGCAGAACGGCTGCCGCTGCGGCCGCCAGGATCCGGAATGCTTTCGGTCCGGACGCGGGCGGCGGCGTACCCGCGCCGAGCGCGGACATGTCGCCGGCGGCGCTGTCGAGCGCCATCGTCCGCGCGCACATCCCCGTTTCCAATCCGAGCGGCGTCTCGAAGGCTCGCGCAGGAGCAGGCATGGGCCGGCGCCGGATTCCGGATCAGGAGCGATGCGATACACAGGGTCAGAAGCGCCAGGAACAACGTACGCGCGCGACCCGCCACGTGCATTTCCCCCATTGCCCGCGAAGGGCGGTTTGCCCGATCAGACGACGCTTAGGAGAAAAAAGTTGCCGAGTCGCTTACCTGCCCACTTCCACCGCCGCGATGACGACATACATCAGATCGTTCACATCGCCCTTCTCGGGAATGACGATGCCGCTCGTCGTCGCCATGCCGCCGTCCGCCACTTCGACCGTCACGTCGCCGAACGGCAGCTCCGCCTTCACGGCGTCGATGTCCAGCTTGTCGCGGTCGCGCGGGACGGCCAGCTTCACCTTCACCTTCATGTTGTCCAGCGAACCGCCCGGCAGCATGCTCCGGACGCCCGGCATCGAGTTGCGGTGGATCGCGTCGCGCACGGCGCGCACCGCCGCGGTCGTCACGTTCTGGCCGTGCAGGTCGGCCCCCATCCCGAGCTGGATGAACAAAAGCTGCTCCATCCGTCATCCCTCCGTACCAAATGAATGAATGGCATGCCGCTTTGCGCGGAATGATTTTTTCCCCGGGTTACAGATTGAACCGCCGGATATGCGACCAGAGCCCCTCCGCCGCCAGGATCGCCCGCTGCCGGGGGCCGATCAGATCGAAATGCGGGTATGCGCCGCGCCGGTGAATATACGCGGGATTCAGATCCCACCGCCTGCACCACGCTTCCAGCGCGTCCAGATCGGCGCATCCGACCTTCGTGACCGTCGTCACGCCGGGAAAGCGCGGGTCGATCCAGTAGTGGGTCAGATAGGCGATGCGGCCGGACGCGACCTTCGCCTTCCACGCGTCGAGCTCCGCGCGGCTGATGCCGAACGCCATCCTGCTATCGCTCCTCCCGCGTCTTCGGCCGCACGCCCCTTGTCGCCGTCGCCGTCGCCGGATCGTCCGGCCAATCGTGCTTCGGGTAGCGGCCTTTCAGTTCCTTCCTGACTTCAAAATAGCCGTTCTTCCAGAAGCCTTCCAGGTCCCGCGTCACCTGGACGGGCCGCGTCGCCGGCGACAGAATGTGCAGCGTCAGCGGCAACCGGCCGTACCCGATGACCGGCGTCCGGCTCATGCCGAACAGCTCCTGCAGCCGCGCCGCCAGCACCGGCGCCGACGGTTCCGAGTAGTCAATCGCGATGCGCGAGCCGCTCGGGACGCGGATATGGGTCGGCGCCTGCTCGTCCAGCTCGCGCCGCCGGTTCCAGTCGAGCAGCAATTCGAGCGCGGCGGAAAGATCGAGCCGCTTCAGGTCGTCGAGCGTCTTCATCCCGATGACGTGCGGCAGCAGCCACTCCTCCAGCCGCCCGAGAAGCGCCCCGTCCGACACGTCGGGCCAGGACGGATCGAGCCGGCGAAGCGCCGCGATCCGTCCGCGAAGCTGCCGGGCCTGCTTCGTCCACGGCAGCCGGTCGAGTCCTTCCGCGCGCAGCGCGTCCAGCAGCGCCCGCGCGATCTCCTCCGGTTCCGGCCGGTCGAGCGGCGCTTCCTTCAGGACGAGCGCGCCGAAGCGCACAAGCCGCCTCGCCCGCACCGCGCCCGACTGACGGTCCCATTCGATGGCGCGCTCTTCCCTCATCCGGTCGGCAAAATATTCCGCAAACCACGACGCATCGAACGGCGCGGCCAGCCGGATGCGGGAGTCGGCGCCGGCGTCGTCCAGCTCCGCCGCGACGATGAACGGCTCCGCGGCAAGCGGCGAACCGGCGGGCAGCGCCGCGCCGCGCCCGATCGCAAGCGTGTACGCCGTTTCGCCGCCCTGCCCGGCGGAAGTTGACCGGCGCATGCCGATCCGGTCCGGATAGGCGAAGCCGAGCAGCAGGCCGATGAAGCGGTCGTCCGGACTCGCCTGGTCGGAGACGCCGAATCGCCGCTTCAGATGGGCCGCCTCCGCCGCCGCGCGGCGAGCCGCGCTTTCGTGAACGGGAAGATCGGCGGGCATGCCGGCGGCCGCCGCCCGGAGCGCCCGGAGGCGCGGCTTGAGATCGACGCCGCCGCCTTCCGGTCCCTGGTGCAACAGGACGTCGCGCTCTTCCAGCAGCGCCGCCAGCTCGCACGCCAGCGCGCCCGCGCTCTGCCCCAGTTCCATCGCCTTGAGCAGCATGTGCGCGAGCCGCGGGTGCAGCCCCGTCTCCGCCATGCGGCGGCCGTGCGGCGTCAGCCTGCCGGCGGCGTCCCGCGCGCCGAGCCGTTCGAGCAGCTCCGCCGCCTGTCTGAGCGCCGCCTCCGGCGGCGGGTCGAGAAACGGAAGCGACCGCGGATCGGCCGCGCCCCAGGCGTCCAGCTCGAGCAGGAGCGGCGCGAGATCGGCTTCCAGCATCTCCGGCACGATCGCCTCCGGCATCGCCCGTTCCTGCTCTTCCGACCAGAGCCGGTAGCAGACGCCGGGTTCGAGCCGGCCGGCGCGTCCGCGGCGCTGCTCGGCGGAATCGAGCGACACGGGCGTCGTGGCGAGCCGCGTCATGCCGGTGCGCGGCGAGAACTTCGGCGCGCGCCGGAGGCCCGAATCGATGACGACGCGGATGCCGCTTACGGTCAGGCTCGTCTCGGCGATCGAAGTGGCGAGCACGATTTTGCGGATGCCGGGCCCGGGTTCCGCCAGCGCCCGGTCCTGCTCGTGCTGCGGCAGCGCGCCGTAGAGCGGCAGCACGGCCGTCCCTTCCGGCTCGCCGAGCAGCGCGGCCGTGCGGCGGATTTCCCGCTCGCCGGGGAGGAAGACGAGCAGGCCGCCCGTCTCTTCGGCCAGCGCGCGGCGGATCGCCCGGACGACGTGCTCCTCGAGCGGCATGTCCGCCGGCTTCGGCATGTAGCGGGTTTCGACCGGATATTGCCGGCCTTCGCTCGCGATGACGGGCACGCCGCCCATCAGCCGCGCGACCGGCTCCGCGTCGAGCGTCGCGGACATGACGAGCAGGCGCAGATCGTCCCGCAGCACCTGCCTCGCCTCGAGGCAGAGCGCGAGGCCGAGGTCGGCATGCAGGCTCCGCTCGTGAAATTCGTCGAAAATGACGATGCCGTACCCTTCCAGCGCCGGGTCCGACTGCAGCATGCGGGTGAGCACGCCTTCCGTCACGACTTCGATCCGCGTGTCGGGGCCGACCCGGCTCTCCATCCGGATCCGGTAGCCGACCGTCCGGCCGGGCCGCTCGCCGAGCAGCGACGCCATGTAGGCGGCCGCGCTGCGCGCCGCCATCCGGCGCGGTTCGAGCATCAGGATGCGCTTGCCGGCCAGCCACGGCTCGCCGAGCAGCCGGAGCGGCACGCGCGTCGTCTTGCCCGCGCCCGGCGCGGCCGTCAGGACCGCGCCGCCATGCCCGCGCAGCGCTTCGAGCAGCCGGGGAACGGCCGAATCGACGGGCATCGGCGTTTCGTCCAGGCGGGCAAGCGCCCGCCAAATTTCGGTTGCATGATGATGGGTGGATGCGTTGTCGGTCTTCATACTGCCATTGTACCGGAGGTCGGGCGGATTCCACAACGGAGGGATGGATGCGGGGGATCAGCGGAAAAGCGCGGTCAGGATGAGCAGCAGCCAGGCTTCCGTCCATTCGTTCATGGCGCCCCAGGTGTCGCCGGTCTGGCCGCCGAGCCGGCGGTTCAGCCGGCGGCCGAGCGGCCAGCCGAACGCGGCGGCGGCCGGCGGGAATGCCGCCGCGACGAGCGCGTACCGGCCCGGCTCCGGCAGGCCGGTCCAATCGAACGGCAAGGCGCCGCCCGCCCGCAGCAGCAAGAAGGTGGCCGCCAGGCCGACGGCGGCCGCGACCGCGGCGTGGGCCGCGCCTACGCCGCGAAACAGCGCGCCCATGCCGTCTTCGCCGCGGGCGTAGGGCCAGACGGCCATCGCGCACACCATCCACCAGCGGCTCCATACCGGAACGGCGGCGAGCATCGCCCAGCATGCCGCTCCGGCGTTTTGAAGCAGCGCCGCCAGCGCCGCGAATTTGACGATGAGCAGCAGCACGCCGGCCGCAACGCCCATCGCGCCGACCCGGCTGTCCTTCATGATCTCGAGCATCCGCTCGCGCGGGCGGTTGCTGAGCACGCCGTCGGCGGTGTCCATCCAGCCGTCGAGATGGAGGCCGCCGGTGATCGCGGTCCAGACGGCCAGCGCGAGCGCCGCCGAAGGCATGGCCGGCAGCAGCTGCAGGAATGCCGCGGCCGCCGCGGCCGTCGCGAGTCCGACGGCGGCGCCGGCCACCGGGAACGAGACGGTGCTTGCGGCCATCGTCCCGCGGTCGAACGGGACGCGGACCGGCACCGGAATCCGGGTGAGAAGCTGCATGGCGGCCGCCAAACCGCGGCCCGCGCGAACGAGCAGCCGATGCACGCGATCACTCCCTGGCTTGCGGAGATTTCGGATAGGCGATTCCTGAAATCAGACCGGTTCGTCATCCGGCCGGAAGGCGACGGCCTTCAGATCGACCGGAATGCCGGAGACGACGAGGAACACCCGGTCGCAGACGGAGGCCAGCCGCCGGTTCATCCGGCCGGCCGCGTCGCGGAACTGCCGCCCGAGCGGCGTATCCGGCACGATGCCGAAGCCGACTTCGTTGGTCACGAGGACAAGCGGGTACGGAAAGCGGCGCGCGGCGTCGGCCAGCTCTTCGATCCTTGCGTCCAGTTCCCGTTCAACCTGCCCGGCGTCGGCGCCGCCGTCCGGATTGACCGCGAGCAGCCGGTTCGTCAGCCAGAGCGTCAGGCAGTCGACCAGCACGACCGGCGGACCGGATCGGACCGGCGCGGCAGGTTCGCGATGCTCCCGCGATGCGCATGCGGCCCGCGTCCCCGCCGCATCCGGCCGCTCCGCCCGATGCCCGGGCGCGCCGTCCGGCCGGTCGGCGGCGAGCCGGTCCAGCCAACCGGCCAGGTCGAACGGTTCCTCGACCGTCTCCCACGCGAAGCCCGACCGCCGCCGCTCCTCGCGATGCGCCCGGATGCGGGCTTCCATTTCCGCATCATCGGAGGGCATGGCCGTCGCGACATAGATGCCCCAAGACGCGAGGCGTGCGGCGTACGCCTCGGCGAAGCGGCTCTTCCCGCTGCGCGCGCCGCCGGTTACGAGCACCGCCACGGCTTACGCCTCCCGGCGTCCCGAGACGCCGGCGCTGTCGAACGTCGCCATCTCGCCGATCAGACGCGAGGCCGCCTCGACGAGATGGAAGGCGAGAACCGCGCCCGTTCCTTCGCCGAGCCGCATGTCGAGCCGGATCGGCGGCGCGAGGCGGAGCGCCTCCAGCACGACGGCGTGCCCCGGCTCTTCCGACAGGTGCGAAGCGATCAGATAGCCGTGCGATGCCGGACAGAGCCGGACCGCGACGAGCGCCGCCGCGGACGAAATGAATCCGTCGATGACGACGGGAATCCGCCGGGCCGCGGCGCCCAGCATGAGGCCGGCGAGCGCCCCGATCTCGAGACCGCCGACCTTCGCCAGCACGTCGACCGGATCGTCGGGGTCCGGCCGGTTCACGCCGACGGCGCGGCGCACCGCGTCGCGCTTGATCGCAAGGCCCGCATCATCCAGCCCCGTCCCCCGGCCGACGACCGCCTCCAGCGGCGCGCCCGTGAGCACGGCGGCGATCGCGGCGCTCGGCGTCGTGTTGCCGATGCCCATCTCGCCGGCCGAGACCAGCGTCACGCCGTCATCGGCCAGCATGCCGGCCGTTTCCGCGCCGGCCAGGAGGCTGCGGATCGCCTCTTCCCGCGTCATCGCCGGCCCGGCGCACATGTTGGCCGTGCCCCGGCGGATTTTGCGCACGATCAGGTCCGGATGGTCCACGTCCCCGTCGATGCCGACGTCGACGCACACGACCTCCGCCCCCGCCTGGCGCGCGAGAACATTGATCGCCGCGCCGCCGCCGAGCATGTTGAGCACCATCTGCCGCGTCACCTCGGCGGGATAGGCGCTCACCCCCTCCTCGCAGACGCCGTGATCGCCGGCCATGACGACCGCCGCCTTGCGCGGAAAGCGCGGCGCCGGCCCGCCCCGGATGCCGGCGAGCTGAACCGCGAGCTCCTCCAGCCGGCCGAGGCTGCCCTTCGGCTTCGTCAGACGGTCGAGCCTTTCGGCGGCCTCCGCCATCGCGGCCTCGTCGAGCGGGCCGATGCCCGCGATGAGGCGGGACAATTGGACTTCGGGATTCATTTCGCGATCGTCCTCCCTTTGCGCGGTTCGTGACGAACGGCCGCCGGAGATTCGCTTCGGCCGCCGGGCTGAAGCAACAGCTGGGGAACGCCGCTCGACGGATGCGGCAGCACGACCGGTTCGACGCCGAACACGCGTCGGATCGTATCCGGCGTCAGCACGTCGGCGGGCGGACCCTCGGCCGCCAGCCGTCCCTCGTGCATGACGAGCAGCCGGTCGCAATATTGCGCCGCCAGGTTCAGGTCGTGCAGCACGGTCACAACCGTCCGCGCGCCGGTCCGCTGCCACTCGCGCACGAGATCGAGCAGATGGATCTGGTAGCCGATGTCGAGGTATGTCGTCGGCTCGTCGAGAAGAAGCAGTTCCGGATCCTGCACCATCGCCTTCGCCAGCGCGACGCGCTGCCGCTCGCCGCCGCTCAGCGCGTCGAGCCGGCGGTTCGCGTACGCCGCCAGCCCGAGCGTTTCGAGCACCCGGTCGACCAGCGCCTCCCCTTCCTCGTCGCTGCCGCCGAACCAGTTCTGGTACGGATAGCGCCCCATCAGGACCACCTCGCGCACGGTGAACGCCGTCCGGGGCAGGGCTTCCTGCTGCAGAACGGCGAGGCGGCGGGCCAGCGCCCGGCGCGGCCAGGAGCCGACGGGACGGCCGAACAGCCGGACGGCGCCGGCGTCAAACCGCCGGATGCCGGACACCGCGGCGAGCAGCGTCGATTTGCCGGCGCCGTTCGGGCCGATGATGCCGTACAGCCCGCCCGCCTCGAGACGGAACCAGATGCCGTCCAGGATCTTCCGTCCGTCGGCTTCGATCGTCAGGCCGTCCACCTCGATCATGCGTTTTCCCTCCCCAATCCGGCTTTGCGCCGCCGCAGCAGCCACGCGAAGAACGGAGTGCCGACCAGCGCGGTCAGCACGCCGAGCGGGATTTCCTTCGGGCTGAGCGCCGTGCGCGCCAGCGTGTCGGCCCACACGACGTAGATGCCGCCGCCGATGACGGAGAGCGGCACGATGAGCCGGTAATCCGGCCCGACGATCAGCCGGACCAGGTGCGGCACGACGAGGCCGACGAAACCGACGACGCCGCTGACCGAGACGGCGGCGGCCGTCACGAGCGTCGAGGCGAGCAGGACGAGCAGCTTCGTCCGCTCGACGTGCACGCCGAGATGGGCGGCGTGCCGCTCGCCGAGCGACATCAGATTCATCGCCGAGGCGCAGGCGGCGATGACCGGCAGTCCCAGGATCGCGAACGGAAGGATGAGCAGCGCGTGGTCCCATGTTCTTTTCGACAAGCTGCCGAGCACCCAGAACAGAATCTGGTTTACCTCGTCTTCGGACATCGAGATCATGAGCGAGACGAACGCGCCCAGGAACGCCTGCAGGATGACGCCCGACAAAATGAGCGTCTCCACCGCCATCCGCCCGTTCGTGCGCGCGAGCAGGAACACCGTCAGCACGGTGAGCAGCCCGGTTGCGAACGCGGCGGCCGGCACCGTCCACATGCCGAGCGCCGTCTGCAGCCCGAGCATCATGACGAGCGCCGCGCCGACCGAGCTGCCGGAGGCGACGCCGAGCGTGTACGGGTCGGCGAGCGGGTTGCGCAGCACGCCCTGGAATCCGGCGCCCGCCATGCCGAGGCAGGCCCCGACCAGCATCGCGAGGACGATGCGCGACAGCCGCACCTGCGTCACGATCGCCTCCTCCAGCGGCGTCCAGTCCGGTTCGCCGCCGCCCAAGAAGGGCAGCCGGTGCACGAGGATCGACCACACTTTGCCGACCGGCATCCCCGCCGAGCCGATGGACAACGACCAGACGACGGATATGGCCAGGAGCAGCAGCGCCGCCCCCGACCAAGCCGCGATGCGAAGCGGAAGTTTCATGGCCGCATCACGGGAACCGGTCGGGGTGGATCGCGGCGGCGAGCTCCTTCAGGCCGTCCGTCAGCCGCGGTCCGACCCGGACCAGCGGTTCGTTCGACACCGCGTGCACGCGGCCGTTCTTCACCGCGTCGATCCGGTCCCAGCCCGGACGGGACAGCATGCCGCCGCGGATGTCGACGCCCTCGATCTCCGGATGGATGATGACCTGCGGGTTCCGCGCGATGACCGCCTCCGGATCGACCTCGAACCATCCCTCCTGTTCGTTCGAAATGTTGACGCCGCCGGCGAGGCTCACGAGTTCGTCGAGGAAGGTGCCCGATCCGACGGTCCAGCCCGGCGAGAACTCGAGATAGACGCTGACCGGCTCCGCGTCCTTGACCCGGTCCGTGACGTATCGGACCGCCTCGCGCATGCGGCCCGCGACCGCGGCCGCGCCCTCCTGCCGGTTCAGCAGGACGCCGATTTGCCCGATATGCGCGATCGTCTCCTCCACCGTCAGCGGATCGGAGGCGTACACGGCGATGCCGAGCTGCCGCAGCGAATCGATCGCGGCGCTGTTCATGCTCGCGCTCGCCAGCACCAGATCCGGGTTGAGCGCGAGCACCGCCTCGATGTTCGTGTTCATGTCGCCGACCTTCGCGAGTTCGGCCGCTTCGGGCGGGTACGTGCTGTAATCGTCCACCCCGACCGCAAGCTCGCCCGCCCCGATCGCGAAGACGATCTCCGTGTCGCTCGGCACGAGCATGACGATGCGCTCCGGCGCCTTCTCCAGCGTCAGTTCGGTTCCCGTCTTGTCGGTGACGGTGAGCGGGTAGACCGTCTCGCCGCCCCCAGCCTCCGGCTCGTCCGCGCCGGTGCCGGCCTCACCGCCGTTGTCAGCCTTGCTTCCGGCGTCGGCCTCGCTGCCGGCATGCTCCGACGTCCGCGCGCCGGCGCCGTTCTCCTGTCCGTTCGATCCGCCGTTTGAACCGCATGCCGCCAGCAGCATCGCCAGCAGCATTAGCGCCGCGATCCAGGCGGAATATTTTGCGAAGCGTTGACGAATTGCGGCATTTCCTGTCATGTGTTTCCCTGCTCCCATCCATGGAAATTGAAATGCACAAGTCCGCGGGCAAACAAAAAAGCATCTCCGGCCTGACGTTCCCGGAAATGCTCATGCAAGCGTCGACTGTCCGAACCCGCGCGATACGTCAGGCGGCAAGCCCGACGCAGAGCGGCTTCGATCCATCTCCAACACCTCCTAAGACCACGTAGGCAGGGTCTGGCAAAGATACGGGCAGGTCTCCTGACTCGAAGTCCACGCGCGCCGTCTTCCCGGTTTCCCAGTGACTCGTATGGCGTGCGCTTGCGCAAGGCGCTGGGCCTGCGCGCTTCTCACAGTGGCGGGTCCGTGCCGGATTTTCACCGGACTTCCCTATTAAGCCGGCCTCCGCTTTATCGCGGCGGCCTGGCACCCGTATCCGAACTATGCGGTTGTCCGTTTCCGACTATACCATGAACCGGCAGGGTTGTCCATAGCAGCCGGCGGCGGTCAATCGCCGGTGACCACCTCGCCCGGCCACGCGGACATGCCGCCCTCCACGTTGACGACATCGTAGCCGAACTGCGCGAGATATTCGCACACGCGCGCGCTCCGCACGCCGCCCTTGCAGATGAAGACGAGCGGCCCTTCGCGCTCCGGCTCCAGTTCGTCCATCCGGTCAAGAAACTCGGACAGCGGAATGAGCCGCGCTTCGGCGATATGGCCGGCCCGCCATTCGTCCCGTTCCCGGACGTCGATGAGGTTGACGGGTTCTCCTCTTGCAAGCTTGTCGGCCAGTTCTTCGGCCGTCCACACTTCGATGCTCATGCGTCGTCACCTCCAAGCCGCTTCTCGATCCGTTCGCCGTATTCGTCCCACGCCAGGGTTCCGTGCCAGCCGCGCTGCTCCATCAGCAGGCGGAGCCGGAGCCTGCGCTCGTTCAGCTTCCTGCGGATTTCGGCGCGCTCCTCGTCCGATTGGCACATGCGGAGCAGGTCCGCGAGCGAGACGGTCTCCTTCGCGAGCTGCACTTCCTCCGGCACGACGCCGGCGTTGCGCAGCATGATGTAAGCCGCGCGCAGATCCTCCGGCACATGCGACAGGTCCTCAATTACGAGCGGCTTGCCTTCGCCCGGCAGGTTGCGCAGCTCTCCCCGCTCGATCGCTTCCCGGATGCGCTCCTCCGCCATGCGGCTCACCCAATCCACCGCCGATCGCCTCCTCCGGTTTCGATTCGCGTCACGCCGATGCAAGCATTGTACGCCTGCGGACGGCTTTGTGTCCAGCGGCCGGGCGAAACGGCGGCGGAAGCCGCGGCGATGGCGCCGGCTTCGGCGTTCCGGCGTCATCGTTCCGGCGTCATGCGGGTCTTCGTCGGCTGCGCCTTCTTCGGCGGCATCGTCGGCTTCGGCTTCTCGGCAGCCGAGGTGCCGGCCGCCCGGTTGATGGGTGCGGGCTCACCGCCGGTCGGCGCGCCGCTTCGCCGCGAGCAGGCGGTCCATGGCCGTGCCCGCGCCGGCGTCGCCGGCACCGGCATTTCCGGACCGTGAATCGGCGGAACCGGAACCCGCGGCACCGGAATCACCGGGTCGTGAACCGGCGGCACGGAGATCGGCGGCGCCGGAATCATCGGGCCGGAAACCGGAGGCTTTGGCCTCTGCGGCGGCGGAATCCCCGGACCGGACTCCGGCGCCGGCGCCCGCGCTTCCGGAATCCGGCGCGGCCGATCCGGCGCCGGAGCGGCGTTGCCGGAACCATCGCTCCGCCTCCCGCCCGCTTCCCGCCGGCGGCGATCCGGATTTCGGCATCCGGCCCTCCCCGGCGATCCGCGCCCCCGGCCCCGGCCGGTCCGCTTCGCCGCCCGCGTAGATCGCGCCGGCGCTCCGCGTCCGCTGCTTGAGGCGCGCCAACGCCTCGGCGGCGCCCGCCGCCGCGCCCCGCGCTCCGCGTCCGGGCAGACGGGCAGCCAGCGCCGCGGCGATCACGCCCCACGGCAGCGACAGCCGGCGCACGGCGATGTCGGCCAACCAGAGCAGCAGCGCCGCGATCAGCAGGCCGCGCGTCGGATCGACCCGGTCGACGGCCGCGATCCGCCCGACGCGGAACACCTCTTCGGGCCGGTCGAGCGACAGCGTCCGCCCGCCCGTCAGCCGCGCGATCTCCGCCAGCAAATCGGTCCCTTCCTCGTCGCCGGCAATCCGGAATTCGGGCGAATACGGAATGACGAAGCCGGCCAGCGTTCCGCCCGAAGATTCCCCGTCCCCGGTTCCGCCGATCTGCATGAAGTATACGCCCGGCCGGACATCGTCGAGCCGCACGGTATATTCGCCGGGCGCGACCGGCACGGGACGGAGCGTCGCGGCGCCGCCGTCTTCTCCCGCGACGGACACCGTCAGATCGCCGGCGCCGACATCGCCCTGGGCGGTGATCGTCAGCTCCGCAGCTCCGCTATCCAGCGTCGCCTGCACATGCCAGGGATCGGCCGAAAACTGCGGGAACGTCCATTTCACCCATGTCGCCAGCACGTCGGGAAACGCCGGCCACAGCGTCCAGTCCGATGCCCATTTGCCCGCAAGATCGCTCGTCCAGGCGACCGCGCGTCCGGCTCCGTACGACCAGCGCGCGAGCAGCGGATCGCCGTCCGGCGTCAGGAGCGCCGTCTCGGCCGTCTCCTTCGGCGTCGTCGCCACATACGCGTCGACGGCGGGCACGCCCGCCGAGAAAAGCGGCAGCCAGCCGCCGGCCTGCCCGATCGCGGGAACGAACCGGTTTTCCACGATGTAGGTGCGGGCCATCATCGCCGTCTCGCGGCTGAAGATCGCCGGAATCGTGGTCTGATCGGCGGTGTAGTAATACCGCCCGTTCGCCGCGTCGGCCAGCCGCCGGAGCAGATACGTGTCCGCGTCCATGCCGACGGCGACCGTCGACATCGTGATGCCGGCATCGTTCATCGCGTCGGTCAGCGCCTGGTAGTCGCCGCCCCCCGCCGACATGCCGTCCGTAAGCAGAATGATGTGCCGGCGCTGGGCGTCGATCTCCAGCATCCGGTCGAGCGCGGCGGAGACGGCCGGATGGATGTCGGTGCCGCCTTCCGGCTGGATCCCGAGCACCGCCTCCTCGACCGCGTCGCGATCCTTCAACTGCTGCGGTTCCACGACCCACCAGGGCGATTCGTCGAAGGCGACGACGCCGACCGTGTCCGTGTCGCGCAGCATGCCGATCGCGCGCAGCGCCGCTTCCTTCGCGAGCTCCAGCTTGCCGCCGTTCATGCTGCCCGACCGGTCGATGACGAGGATGAGGCCGAGCGACGGCATCTGGCGCCTTCCCTTCAGATCCATGTAGACCGGCAGCGCGCGCTCGAGCGGCGTGTCGAAGTAGCCGCCGAGCCCGAAGCTGTCGGCGCCGCCCGCGGCGACGAGCCCGATGCCGAGATCGCCGACGGCGGACGCGATCCGCTCCATCACCGTCGCGCTCAGCCGCGTGGCCGGCACGTTGTTCAGCATAATCGCGTCGTATCGCGCATAATCCGCCAGTTCCACCGACAGCTGCTCGGGCGATACCAGGTCGTACGGGATGAGCGACGCTTCCAGCGCAGAGGCGATGTTGGCCGACGTTCCCGGCTCGCCTTCGACGACGAGCACGCGCGGCGGACCTTCGACGCGGCTGAATCCGTAGGCCGCGTCATTCTGCGTCCGCTCGTCACCCGGCGTGTACACTTCCGCACGGTAACGGTTCATCCCGGCGGATCCGGCGATATTCTGCAGCAGGAACCGGTTGGTCCCCTTCGACAGCCGCACCGTCTCGCGGGCGATCTCGCGCTCGTTCTCGAACAGCCGGATTTCGGCTTCGCTCTCCATGGTGCCGGCCACTTCGAGCTCGATCGCGAACCGTTCGCCGAGCTTCACCGACGCCGGCACCCGCAGCGACTCGATCGCCGCGTCGTCCGGCGTTCTGGTGGGCAGCGGGACGACATCGACGGCGATGCCCCGCGTCCCGAGCAGCCGGCCCTGGCGCATGGCATCGCCCGCATTGCTCCGGCCGTCCGAGAGCAGGACGATCCGTCCGCCTTCCGGAAGCATCCCGGCCGCGAGCCGGAGGGCGTCGGTCAGATTCGAATACGCGGGATCGATGCCCGCGCGCAGCGCGGGCGTTCCGCCGTCCGCCGTCAGCGGCCGCTCCACCGCGGCCGTCCGGCCGAACGAGACGACGCCGGCCCGGTCGGATTCGTCCTTGCCGCCGATCGCCTCGCCGATCCAGCGGGCGATCCGCGCGTCGTCGGCGACGCTCGCCGATCGGTCGGCGACGAAGACGACCGCCCGGTAATCGGCGCGGAACGTCGGCGAGAGCCCCGCCGCGACGGCAACCAGGAGCAGCAGGATGACGGCGCGCAGCGTGAACGCGGCGATCCTGCGCCGGCCCGACAGCCGGAGCGTATGCTTCCATGTCCAGAACATCCAGACGGCGGCGGGAACGAGAAGCAGGAGCAGCCACGGCCGGTCAACATGCAGCCCCACGCCGGTACACCTCCCACTCCGCCGCGAGGAGCAGCAAGATCAGCACGGCGATGTACGGCGCGAGATCGATCAGCGCGTCCGCCCGGAATCCGGCTCCTTCCGGAGCGCCGGACACCGCGCCCGCGCCGGTCTCCCCGGCTCCGTCCGCCGAACCGGCACCCGTCGTTCCGTCCGCCGCATGGTCCGTCTCCCCGGCCTCTCCCGGAAGGCCGATTCCCGAAAACGGCTCGTCCGTCCACATCCCTTCCGCCTGCGCGGCGTGCACGGCAAGCAGACGTTCGCCCAGCGGCCGCCCGTCTCCGCCGTATTCGACAAAACGGTAAAGCCCGGGGACGCCGGGCGCCGTCTGAACGGAGGACACCGCCCCGTCCGCCGTCCGTTCCGCTTCGATCACGGCGGCTTCGCCGTTCGTCCGGACGGGCGCCGTTTCCACCGTCCGCCATTCGGCCCGCGCCGTTCCGCTCCTCAGGCCGATCTCGATCGAAGCGTCCGCCTCGGCCCGGCCGAGATGGCCGCCCGCCGCGCCGCCGAGCCATTCGGCCGCCTGCGCGGCCAGAATCGGAAAATCGGCCCTGAGCGGCAGATCCGAATCGGCGGGATCGAACGCCAGCACGAGCCGCGGGAGGCCGTTCTCCGAACCGGCATACAATACCGGCAAGCCGCCGTAACGGGCGATCGCCTCCATGCCCGGTCCGGGATCGGCCTGCACGATCCGCGCGATATGCGTATCGGCCAGCGTGATGTGGGCCGTGACGGGGTGCGGCCGGATCTCGGTCCGGTTGTCCTCCGGTTCCGCCGCCCTGCCCCCAGGCGGCGGCGAAGAGGCGGACCAGATGCGCCACACCGGCCGGGAATCGATCAGTTTTCGCCAGGCGGCCGTATCGAGCGCCTTTTCGTCCGCCCCGTGGATGACGATCCAGTCGATCGATTCGAACGTCTCGTCACCGGGCTCGAATCGGGCCGGATCGGCCTGGACGATGTCGATGCCCGCCAGGCCGAGCGCGGCGGCAAGGAACAGGCTGCCCTCGCCGACGAGGAGCGCCCGGCCGCGTTCCGGCGCGGCCGGAAAAGCGAAGGCCGCGTTGTCCGCTTCGTAGTCGTCAACCGCGCGGATCTCGGCGCGATAATATTCCGCCGACGGCAGCCCCGCGAACGTGAAGACGCGCTGCTCGCCGGGTTCCAGCCGGAACGGCCGCTCCGCCGCCGGCTCCGCGGCGCCGGCGGGAACGATCGCCAGCGTGCCTTCCGCGGGGCGCGAACCGTAATGGATGAGCGTCGCGGCCGCCTCGAACGCATCCGCGCCCGCCTGGAGGCCGAACGCGGCGACGGATGTGTTGGCGCCGTTCCTTCCCGCCACGAACAGGCGAACGCCGGTTGCGCCGGCACCCTCGATGTCCGCGCGGATCCGGCCGTCCGTCGCCAGCCACAGTTCGGCGCCTTCCCGGTCCCGGACGAGCGCATCGGCCAGCGTGAGCGCCGCTTCTTCGTCCGTGCGGCCGTAGCGCGGACCGATCGACCCGAGCGCGCGCCGGATCTCCCGGCGGTCGGTCTCGTCCCCAAGCAGCAGTTCCGGCTCGGCGCCCGCCGCGATCAGGGTTACGGGACGGGAGGACGGAAGCTCCTCCACCGCCGCCGCGACGGCCTGCAGCGCCTCATCGAGCGCATCGGCTTCGCCGCTGCCGCGCGACGCGGCCGCCGTCATGCTGGCCGACCGGTCGACGACGATGACGACCGGAGCCGCGGGCGACGCCTGTCCCGGAATTTGCGGGCCCATCAGCGCGAAGGCGAGACATGCCGCGACGATGAGTTGCAGGAGCAGCAGCAGGCTGCGTCGCAGCCGCTGCCACGGCCGGTTCGCCTCCTGCTCGCGCAGCGCCCGCCGCCACAGCAGATGGCTGGCAATTTCGGTCTCCGGATACCGGCGTCGCAGCAGATACATCAGCAGAATGGCCGGCAGCGCCAGCGCGAATACGGCCGAAGCGGCGGACTTCAGCAGCATGTTCTCCCCTCCTTCGCGAACGGTTGGACGTCGCGCGCGGTCAGCGCTGCCGCTGCAGCAGCCCGTGCCGCGCCATGCGGACGAGCACCGTCTCCTCCGGCGGCACGGACGTATCGACGGCGAAATAGACGAAGCCGAGCTCCGCGCAGCGCCTGCGGATGCCGCCGACGTGCTCCTTCAGCGCTTCGTCGTAGGCGCGCAGCGCGTCCGGGTGAATGGCGACATCCTTCGCCGCCGCGCTCTCGGCGTCGATGAGCCTGAGCTCGCCGCGCAGCGCGGGACGCCATTCATCCGGACCGAGCACGTGCACGAAGACGAGATGCTGGCGCGCGGCGGCGAACGCATTCAGCGTCTCCTCGATGCCCGAAGCGTACAGCCCGTCCGTCAGCAACCAGCTGACGCCGGGCCGCGGCGGCAGCGCGCCGGGCGCCGCGAGCGGCGTCCGGAGATCGTCGGCGCCGGGATCGGCGGCGGGCCCGAGCGATTGTTCGAGGAAATCGAACAGGCGATGCGCAGCGCCGCGCCCCCTGACCGGATGGAGCCGGTCTTCGACGCGTCCCGCGAAACGGACGACGGCGGCGCGGTCGTCGCCGCACAGGGCGGCGTAGCCGGCGCAAGCCGCGATCCGGGCGGCGTAGAGCAGCTTGTTCGTCTCCGTCCAGGTGTCCGGCCTGTCTTCCTCCTTGCCCGGCTCGAACCGCATCGAGCGGGAAACATCCAGATAGAACGTGACATCCGTCTCCTGTTCGTCCCAATACTGGCGGACATAGGCGCGGCCGGTGCGCCCGTAGACATTCCAGTCGAGCCGGCGGATGTCGTCGCCCGGCACGTACGCGCGATAGTCCGCGAATTCGAGCGAGCTGCCGAGCGAGCCGGAACGGCGCTTGCCCTGCTGCGTGCCGCGCGTGCGCCCGGACGCCGCCACGGCCAGCCGCTCGACGCCGCGGAGCAGCGATTCGCCCGGACGGACAAGCGCTGCTCTGCCGCTTGTCTCCCGTCCGCGGTCCCGCGCCGCGCGATCCCCGGCGCTCACGCCGGCACACCCGCCGCGGCCAGCGCTGCGCCGACCAGCTCGTCCGGCTTGATGCCCGACGCGAGCGCCTCGTAGTTCAGCACGATCCTGTGCCGGAGCACGGGCGCGGCAGCCGCGGCCAGGTCGGCGCGCGAGACATGCAGGCGGCCGTCCAGCAGCGCGCGCACCTTCGCGATGGCGACGAGCGCCTGCACGCCGCGCGGACCGGCGCCATAGCGGACGTAGCGCTTGACGGCGTCCGGCGCGTCCGCTTCGCCGGCATGGGTCAGCATGACGATCTGAACCGCCAGTTCGAGCATGTCGTCGGAGAGGAGCACTTCCTTCGCATACCGCTGGACGCGGTGCAGATCTTCGGCCCCGGCGACCTTCTCCGCCTTCGCCTCATGCGGCGAAGTGGTGCGCGCGGCGATCTCCTTCAGTTCCGCGCGGCTCGGGTAGGCGACGTCGATCTTGAGCAGAAATCGGTCGAGCTGCGCTTCCGGAAGCGGATAGGTCCCCTCCTGCTCCAGCGGGTTCTGCGTCGCCAGCACGAAGAACGGCCGCGGCAGCGGATGCGTCTCGCCGCCCGCGGTCACCGTCCGCTCCTGCATCGCCTCGAGCAGGGCGCTCTGCGTCTTCGGCGTCGCCCGGTTGATCTCGTCCGCCAGGACGAGGTTGCCGAAGATCGGCCCGGGCTGGAACCGGAACGCGGCCGGCTGCCCGGCGGAGCCGAATTCGACGATCCGCGTCCCCGTGATGTCGGACGGCATCAGGTCGGGGGTGAACTGGATGCGCGAGAACGTCAGATGAAGCGCATCCGCCGCCGTGCGGATGAGCATCGTCTTGCCGAGACCCGGCACGCCTTCCAGCAGCGCGTGCCCTCCGGCGATCAGGCACCACAGCAGCTGCTCGACAACCGTCTCCTGTCCGACGATCACCTTCGCGATTTCGCGCCGCACGGCGTGGATGCGTTCAACGGCTTCCGCGATTTCCGCTTTCGATTCGATCATGGCATCCTCCCGTCCCGGATCGCGCTCACCGATCCGGCTGTATCTCGTCGAAATAGTTCTTGACGCGCTCCCGGAGCGCCGGCGGCAGCGTTCCGCCCGATATCGCGCGCCGGGCGTCCGCCTCGTACGAGGCGTACACTTCCTCGTAGCTGAGCACGCCGCCGTCAACGACCGGCGAGCGGCCGCCTTCGGTCGCGGTGCCGCCGGACGTCGGACCGCCGTCCGTTATGACATTGCCCTCCCCATCGTAGATGCGGGGCGTCGTGATCAGCGTCCGGCCGCCGCTGCCGAGCCCGGCGCCGGAGCCGGATCCCCGACCGGCGCCGCCTCCCGATCCGAATCCGCCGCCTGATCCCCCGGCGCCCGCGCCGGCGCCCTGGCTTCCCGCGCCGCCCGATCCTCCCGAACCGGAGCCGCTTCCCGCCGCGCCGCCGGAAGATGAGCCGCCCAGTCCCGATCCGCCGCGATTTTGCCCTGGTCCCGCGCTTCCATCTCCGACTTGTCCCCGTCCCGGGCCGCTTCCGCCGGAAGGCGGACCGTCCGCGCCCGACTGTCCGCCTTCCGGGGAGCCGGCGCCGCCGCCCGGATCGCCCTCTAAGGAATCCGCGATGCCGTTCCAGCCGCCGCCCGATCCGGATCCGGAACCGAGGCCGAGCCGCGATCCGGCCGACGCCAGCGCGGCTACGGCCTGCTCGGCGAGCGCTTGCAAATCCGCCTCCGACAACGCATCCTCGAGCGCCTGCCGCATCGCATCCGCGGCGGCTTCCGCTTGGCCGTCCTCCAGCGCTTCCGCCGCCCGCTCAAGCGCATCGCGAAGCGAATCGGCGAAAGCCTCCGGCGCGGCGGAGGCGAGCTCGCGCAGCCGTTCCGCGAGCGCTTCCCGCTGCTCCGGGTCCAGCCGCGCAAACAGGCTTCCGGTCTGTTCCAGCTCATCGGCAAGACTACGCCGGTCGCCGCGTTCCAGCGCCCTCCCGAGCGCCTCGAGCCCGGACGTTCGCTGCAGCTCCTGCGCCCACGCGCGGAGCGCCTGCTGTTCTTCCTTGAGCTCCGCGGCGAGGCGGGCGATTTCCCGCCCGGCCGCCTCCCATTCGGCGCGCAGCTCATCCGGCTTCATCCGGAGCGCCTGTTCCCGCAGCCGGTCCAGCGGCCCGGTCAGCGCCTTGCGTTCCTGATCCTTCAGGACGCCGGATTGCTCCAGCTCTTCCAGCGCCCGCCCGATCCGCCCGATTTCGCCGCCCAGCGCCTCGCGGGCGGCCAGCCGCTCCTCCATCGGGTTCGGAAGCAGCAACAGGACCGCCGCCAGAGTCCAGACCGCGGCGAGTCCCGCCAGGTATCGCCGCCGTTCCCGGCCGCGCGGCCACGGAAGCCGTTCGCCCAGCCCGGCCGCGTAGCGGGCCGCCGCCGCTTCGGCGTCGGCGCGCTGCAGGCGCGCGACCGGCGTATCCAGATGAAGCATGTCGAGCGCCGTGACGATGGCGTCGTCCGTGCCGGCGCCGTCCATCACGCGGGCCGCCGTCCGGTCGTCGATGCGCGGACGCAGGGCCAGGGCGGCCCCGGCGGCAAGCCCGGCCAGGGCGGTGAACGCCGCGAGGAGCGGAGCGCCCGGAAGCGGAAGGAAGCGGGCCGCCGCCAGCGGCAGGAGCGCCGCGCAGCTTCCGGCCAGCAGACCGGCGGCGGCGCGCCGGACCAGGCGGATGGCGGCCAGTCGCCGGCGCACCGGTCTCAGCCATCGCAACAACTGCTGCTCGCGCGGTTCATGCGGCATGCTCCCCCTCCTTCCGGTTTCCGTCCATTTGTGGAATCGGATCAACGCCAATACGCAAACACCCGGAATCGCAACAACAAATTGTTTCAGAATCGCAACGTCATATTTTATGCGTTTAATATTTTACATCATTAACTTTCGTCTTGCCGACGCTCAACCATTGCCAGCACCCTTCTTCCGCTTCCGCTTCCGCACGGGCCGGATATGCCGGATGCTGAGCAGAATCGCGATCACGGTCAGCACCGCATAGACGATGAAATATTCCTGCCACAGTTCGATCGGGGCTCCCGTCGTCCGGCCACGCAGCCCGGCGCGAAACATGCTGTCCGAAAATTCCGGCTCGAAAATGCTGACGAGCGCGGCCGCCGGATTCAGACCCAGCAGGTAGCCGATCCAGCCGTAATAACCCGGCGGATTCGTCTGGTTCGCCGACAAGTTCTCGATCAGCAGCCCGAGCACGAGATAGAGGAAAGCCGTGCCGCCGTACAGGAACAGCGTCAATCCGTAAGAGGCGATGACGGACAGCATCGTGCGCTTCATGAGCGTGGAGAACAGGATGCCGAACGAACCGAACGCCAGCATGGTGAACAGATAGAAGGCGAACACCGTGCCGACCTGGCCCGGCGAGATGCCGCCGTACAGAAACACGACGCTGAAGATGGGCATTGTCGCGATGACGAGCAGCGTCATGAACGCGAGGGAGGAAACCAGCTTGCTCAGGATGATGCTCGAATTGCTCTGCTGCGTCACGAGCAGCAGGTTCAGCGTCTGCTTCTCCCGCTCGCCGCTGATGACGCCCGCCGTCAGCCCGGGCGTCATGAACGCGATCAGCCCGAGCTGCGCGATGCTGACGAACAGGAACATCGTCCGGCTCCGGGACGGATCGAACACGCCCGCCCCGAGCCCGTAATCGAGCCTGAAGATGAACAACATGCCGAACGCCAGGATGCCGATCGCGATCAGGTAGAACAGCAGCGCCCACATCGAGCGCGGCGTGCGCATGCGGAGGGTGAACTCCTTGCCGAGCACCGGATTGATGAGCTTCGCCCGCCAGTCGCGCGGCGGGCGATTCGCGGCCGATGGTCCGTTCATGCCTCCACCCCGATTCCCTTGGTCATTTCGAGGAAGACGTCCTCGAGATTCGTCTGCGCCTCGCTGAAGGCGATCGGCCGGAAGCCCAGCCCGACAAGCCGGACGAGCAATTCCGCCTGCTCCTCGTCGCCGCCGGCGAACTGGAACCGGACGAGCTGCCCTTCCCGCATCACGCGGCCCACATGGGGCTCTCCCTCCAGCAGGCCGACCGCTTCCTCCGCGCGTCCGGCGAGCCTGAGCTCGAGGATGCGGCCCGACCGCAGCCGGTGCTGGATCTCGGCGACGCTGCCCTGGGCGATCAGCCGCCCCTGCTCGATGACGCCGATCTCGTCCACCATCTCCGCCAGCTCCGGCAGAATGTGGGAGGAAATGATGATCGTCTTGCCCATCGACCTCAATTCTTTCAGAATTTCCCGCATTTCGATCCGCGCGCGCGGGTCGAGGCCGGAAGCCGGCTCGTCGAGGATGAGCAGATCCGGATCGTGGACGAGGCAGCGCGCCAGACAAAGCCGCTGCTTCATGCCGCGCGAAAGCGTGTCGACATAGGCGTCCTTCTTGTCGGCCAGGTTGACGAGTTCAAGCAGCTGCGGGATGATCGCCTCGCGCTCCGCCTTCGGAATGCCGCAGCTTGCGCCGTAGAAATGCAGATATTCCGTTGTCCGGAATTGGTCGTAGACGCCGAAGAAATCCGGCATGTAGCCGATCCGCCGGCGCACTGCCTCCGGATCCTCGTTCACATCGATGCCGTCGACCCGGACGACGCCTTCATCCGGCGGAAGCAGCGTCGCCAAGATGGCCATCGTCGTCGACTTGCCGGCTCCGTTCGGGCCGATGAACCCGAACACGGTGCCGCGCCGGATCGTCAGATCGACCGAACGGAGCGCCTCGAACTGGCCGAACCGCTTCCGGAGCCCGCGAATCTCGACCATCGGCCGTTCGGAGCTGCCGGCGGGATCCGCTTGCCGCGCTTCCGCCGCCTGTCGTGCCGCCGGTTCCGTCATTCGGCCGTCCCTCCTTCCATTTCCAGATCGGGCAGACGATACAGGATGTTGCCGGCCACCTCGAGCCGCATCCGAACCGCATGCTGGTCCGTCATGTAGGATTCCGCCGGTTCGGGCAGCCGGTACGACGCGGCGTTCATCGGCACCGACTCCCAGTCGCCGGCGGCTTCGTTCCAGACAAACAGCGACGCGTTGCCGGTCGACACCGGATCCGACTGGCGGACGGTGAAGGCGCGGTACGGCTCGTCCCGCCAGGGCAACGGATATTCGAACACGAGCGTCCCGTCGGACATCTGCAGGCGGGGGTCGCCATAGGTGTAGCCATAGCCTTTCATGTTCTGCTGCACGATGACGGGCCGCACAATATCGGGCGCGCCGCCGACGTCCGCAAGCGCGAGATCGAAAGGCTGCACCCACAGCGTCACGTTGTCGGACGGCGCCGCCGAGCCGTTCACGTCGAACCAGCCGTCGCCGTCGGAACCGAACCCGACGATCATCGGAGCCGTCCCGTTAATCCCGATGACGCCCTGTTTCCCGGAATAACTGATGTAGGCATCGAGCAGGCCGCGCTCGCGGTTGTGCGGATCGTCCGGACCCCGGTACGGGAAGATCTGATCGCCGTATGCCCCGAAGCCGGGGGAAGACCCGCTTCCGGCTCCGTACGGAATCCGGACCGTTCCCGATTCGCCGCGTTTCAGATCCCCGACCGCGTACGCCGTGCCGTTCATCAGCACATGGACGCGCGTCAGATCGGCCGCGGTGTTGTTCGCGATCTCCATGGTGAGCATGCCGCCGTCGTACCCGATTTTCGTGTCAAACTGCCCGTAACCGGGCGACGCCCCGAGATGGACCCAGGCTTTGCGGACGGACCAGTACGGCACGTTCCGCCATTCGGCCTCCGCCCCGCCGTCCGTCATCCGGGCAAGCTTGCCGCCCGACTGTCCGGCAAGGCCGCCCTGGACGAGATCTCCATCCCGCAGCGGAACCGCGTAACCGGCACCACCGAACAGGACCTTCACCTTGCCGCCGGACGGTACGAACACGGCCGCCGCCGCGGACCGGTCCGCCCAGCCGTCGCCCGCCAGTTGCACCGTTCGCACGCTGTGCGCCTTCACTTCCCGCTTGTCCGCGGATCCGACCGCGAAAATGACGACACTGCAAACGACGGACAGCGCGGGAATCAGCCACCACATCCATTCGCGGCGGTCGAGCCTTCTGAGCACCAGATACAGCACCGGCGCCGCGAGCAGCGCATAGACGATGAAAAACAGCGACAGATTGCCGATCTTCGGCGGCTTCATGGACGGGAAATGGTTCAGCATCGTGTCATAGTTCCAGAAATCGTACCCGACGCCGAAGTACATCCGCACCATGCTCGGCTGAAGACCGGCGCCGTTCAGCACCCGTTCCCACAGCCGGGCGCTTCCTCCCCAGCCGGCGAGCGGCTCGACGGACGGATCGAACGCGACATACAACACTTTGCCCGCGCCGTAAGCGCGCACGGCCGAAAGCGGCACGCCGTCCGCGAGGGTGACGACGCCCTCCTGCAGCTTTCCGGTCGACACCGTGACGGGTGTCCCGGCCTCGAGCGGCTCCCCTCCGATCGCTTCCAGCGTCCGCGCCGATTCGAGCACGGCCGTCCCGCCGGGGGCGACGGGCACGAGATCGGCGAACGCGTCGGCCGTCTTGGCGTAGCCGGCTCCTCCGGATACGATCAGCTTGCCCCCGCGGATGATCCAGCCGCGGATCGCGTCGATCCGCTCCCGCGGCCAACCGCCGGTCGGCACATCGTTGAGCACCAGCACGTCCAGCGCCTCAAGCTGCAGCGTGTCCGCCGGCAGATCATCCTCCCGAATCGCGATCGTCCGGATGTCATATCCCCGCGGATTGAGCAGCGGCAGGAAATTCAGCGTATCCGGATCGCGCGCGACGACGCCCACGGTCGTCGATTGGGTGCCGGTGATTTGCAGGTAAGGCCGGTTGCCCAGGATGCCGATCTGCCGGCCGGATCCGGCCCCGCCTTCATAGAAGCGGATCTCGTTGTTGTCCTTGTTGTACGGCAAGCCGGGCACGGTCATCCCGACGACGATCGGCGTGTCCGCGGGCAGTTCGGCCGGCACGGCAATCTCCTTCGGGTAGCCGTCGGTATATGCGAACACGACATCGCCGCGCAGATCGCGCCCCGTGCGGTTCGTGAGCGTAAGCAGAAGCCGGGCGTACTCGCCTTCCTTGTACACGGACTGGAATCCCAGCTCCCACCGCAGCTCGATGCCCCCTTCCGCCGGCTCGGCGGAAGCGTTCGGCGGGTCGGGCCACGGCAACAGCAGCGCCAGCAGCAGCAAAGCGGCCAGGGCCGGCAGCCGGCGCTTGATCGATCGGCCGAGAACGTCTGACAAACGATTCAACCCCCCGGAAATATGCTGGTCTAATGATTGGACGCCGATGCGCCGCCTCAAGTTGCGCGAACGAAAGGACAGCCCCGAACATTGTCGGAGCTGCCCGCCGGATTATCGGTTCATGACGGATCAGATGCGGACCGCCGTGCCGCTCACGGCGACCATCAGCATGCCTTCCCGCACCACTTCATAGTCGATGTCGATGCCGACGATCGCGTTGGCGCCCATCCGCCGCGCCTGCTCGACCATCTCGCCGATCGCGATGTCGCGGGCGTCCTTCAGCTTGTTCTCGTAGGCGCCGGAGCGCCCGCCCACGACATCGGTGATCGTGGCGAGGAAATCGCGCACGATGTTCGCGCCCATGATCGCTTCGCCGGTGACGATGCCGACGTAGTCCAAGATGGGTCTGCCCTCAAGCGTGGGGGTGGTCGTGAGGTACACGCGCTTCAACTCCTCAAACGTTTTTGCTCCATATACGGATCAGACGGCGCGGACGTTTCACCGGCGTCAGGCCATCACGAACCAGTAAAAAAGCCCCGCGAGCGCGAACCGGTACAGCGCGAACCAGGTCAGCCTCAGCCGCTTGATCAGGTTCAGGAACGTCACGACGGCCAGCATCGCGACGATGAACGAAGCGGCCCCGCCGATCAGGAACAGCACGAGATCGTCCTTCGTCAGCAGATCGCGGCTGTCGTACAGGTCGAGCACGGTCGCGCCGAGCATGACCGGAACGGAGATGATGAAGGTGAAGTCCGCCGCCGCCTTCCGGCTCGTGCCGAGCAGCATGCCGCCCGAGATCGTCGAACCCGAGCGGGAGAAGCCCGGCCACAGCGCGAGGCACTGGAACAGGCCGATGCCGAGCGCCTGGCCGTAGGTGATGTCGTCGGTGTTCTCGCTCGTCACCTTGCGCTTCGCCAGCTCCGCGACGATCATCAGCACGCCGCCGGCGACGAGGCTGATCAGCACCGGACCGGGGCCGAACAGATCGTTCTTGATGAAGTCCTTGAAGACGAGATAGACGACGAGCGCCGGCAGCATCGCCAGAATCATGTGGATGACGTTCAGTTTGTTCGGCACGTTCAGCTTCAGGCGGACCATGTCTTTCAGGATGTCCATGTACCGGCGAAAATAGAGCACGAAAACCGCCAGCACGGCGCCGAGCTGCACGACGATCTTGAACGAGTCCGCCGCCCCGCCTTCATATCCGAGCAGATTCCCCGCCAGAATCATATGGCCGGTCGACGATACGGGCAGAAATTCCGTCAGGCCTTCGATGATCCCGAGAATGATGACGTTGATCAGATCTTTCAATGCTCACACACTCCTGACGTTGTTCTGAATGGTCTGCCGCGGATGCCGCGGACGCGCGGCCGCCGCGCAGCCCGCGGCGATCAGGCTGTAGCCCCAGAGCGCCGCGACCCAGACGGCGGTTGCCGCAAGCTCCGGCAGCCTGGCGTAGCCGGCTCCGCGGAACAGCTGCGACAGGAACGATTCCGCCCAGGCGTGGCCGGCCATGACGGCCGTCAGCGCGACGAGCGCCGCCCACGCCGCCCGTGCGCGATTCCGCATGAGCGCCGCGATCATCCAGCCTGCGGCGAATGCCGAGCACGGCGCCACGACGGCCGCGCCGGGCAGCCATGCGGGCGGGTCGATCGCCCATTTCGCGGCGATCGCGGCAACCGATACCCACGCGACGACCATGCGGAAACGGCGCTTGCCGGCGGGCGGATGCGCCGGCGATCCGGCGTTCGCCGCCTTCGTCCGCCATGCCAGCCAGTGGATGAACACGTACATCGCGATCGCGCCGGCTCCCAGGGCGGTGAAAACGAACTGCAGCGATTCATAGACGACAAACCTGCCGATGCCCGGGCCGTGCAGCCATGCGAACCGGTTGGTAAAGTACGTGTGGCCGTGCGTCCATCCGTCCGTGAACAGATGGGTCAGAAACCCGATGAACAGCGAGACGGCGAACGCCAGCCAGTCGCCGGGCTTCCTGAGCGGCCGCATCCCGAGCCGCTCCGCGGCGAACCGGTCGAGCCCGCCCGCCGAAGGCAGCAGCAGCGGCAATGTCGGCAGCAGGAGCCGCTCGATCACGAGCGCGGCGGCCGCGCACATCGGCAGATGGATGAGGAAAAATCCCGCGAACGTGTGGCCGATGGTCCGGTACGGCTCCATCGCGGCGAAATATTCGAAATCCGGCGCCATGCTGCCGAGCGCAAGGCCCGACGCGCGAAGCGCGCGAGGCATCAGACGCTTGAGCGGCGCCGCGAAGAACGGATGGGCGAACGTGTGCGGCATGCGATTCGTCCTTTCCGTGTCAAGCGTACCGTACCATCATAGCGCGTCTGAACATTTTTTTCTAGTGACATTGGAAGCAAACGGGAGTAGAGTTGATAGGGAAAGCATCAATCGTACATCCAGGGGAGACGTGAAACATGCAGCCGCAACTTTCACAGCCTGAAACCCTCGCGGCGGGAAAACCGCTGATCGCGGCCCGGCGGGCCGACCACATCCTGTTCGTCGCCGTCACGCTATTATATTGGACGACCATGTACATCTATGTCCCGATTCTGACGCCGTTCCTCGAATACCGGGGACTCAGCCTCCAGGCGATCGGGCTCGTGCTGGGCAGCTACGGCTTCGTCCAGCTCGTGTGCCGCTTCCCGCTCGGCATCTGGTCGGACCGGCTGCGCCGGCGCAAGCCGTTCATCCTGCTCGGCATGGCGAGCGGCGCCTCGAGCTGCCTGCTGTTCCTCGTGCCGGAATCGTGGCTGTGGACGCTGGCCGGACGGGCGGCGGCCGGCATTTGCGCCTCGACCTGGGTCGCGTTCACGGTGCTCTACGCCGGTTACTTCGCCGAAACCCAGGCGGTCCGGGCGATGAGCAACATCAGCTTCCTGACCGTGGGCGGACAGATCGCGGGCATGGGCATCAGCGGATGGCTGGCGGACGCCCGCGGCTGGAACGCGCCGTTCGTCACGGGGGCGGCCATCGCCGCCGTCGGGCTGATCGCCGCCTGCTTCATCCGGGAGCCGAAGGGCGGCGTCGCCCGCGCGCCGATGACGTTCGCGGATGTCGGCGCCGTCGTGCGCGAGCCGATGCTGCTCAAGGTGTCGCTGCTCTCCATTCTCGGCCACTGCGTGCTGTTCATCACGATGTTCGGCTTCACGCCGCTCAAGGCCGTGAACGATCTGGGCGCCTCGAACGCCGATCTGACCTGGATCGTCTTCGCGTTCATGATCCCGCACGCCTTCGCGTCGCTGTACAGCGGCAAATGGATCGCGCCGAAGTTCGGCGTCTGGAACACGATGCTTGCCGGTTTCCTGCTCGCCGGCCTCTGCACGGCGGCGATCGTCTGGTCGCCTTCGCTGCCGGCGCTCATGGCGACGCAGGCCTTGAACGGGCTCGCCCAGGGGCTGTACCTGCCGCTCCTGCTCGGCGCGGCGATCCAGGACGTGCCCGGCCCGAAGCGGGCGACCGCGATGGGCTTCTATCAGGCCGTCTACTCGGCCGGCATGTTCGGCGGTCCCTATCTCGCGGGTTTCCTGAACGACATGTATGGCATCGACAGCGGCTTCTGGTGCGGCGCCGCCTTCGCCGCGGCCGCGGCGGCGCTGTGCCTGCTCTGGCGGAAACGGCCGGCTTGACGCCGGCCGTTCGCTTTACGGGTTGTCCATGAGACGGAATACGGCGGCCAGCAGCGCGGCATGCAGCGCCGCCAGCAGCGGCAGGCCGAACGCGAACGTCCGGCGCCTTGTCTTGTGGCGGAACAGCCGCATGCCGATCCATCCCCCCGCCGCGCCGCCGAGCAGCGCCCACAGGATGAGCCGCCGCTCGGAAATCCGGCGGCGGCCCAGCCGGGCGCGGCGTTTGTCCGCGCCCATCATCCCCAGCATGGACACGCTCATCGCCGCGAGGTATGCGGCGAGCCATCCGGCGGCTTCCGTCATACGAACTGCTCCAGCCGGTACGCTTCCGCCGGCACGTCCCGGAGGAACCGGCACGGCCGGCCGACCAGGAACACGTGCAGCGCGTGCATCGCCCGCGTGCACGCCGTGTAGAACAGCCTTCGCTCGCTCTCGCGCGCGTACACGTCCTCGGAAGCGTTGTAGATCAGTACCGCGTCGAACTCGACACCCTTCGCGAGGTACGCCGGGATGACGGAGATGCCCTTCTCGAACTGCGGCGTGTCCTTCTTCACGAGGCGGACCGGCAGCTTCGCCGACAGCGCCCGGTACGCTTCTTCGCTCTCGGCCGCGGTGCGGCAGATGACGGCCGCGGATTCGTACCCTTCCCGCATGAACCGATCCAGCGATTCCGCGATGCGCCGGTGGAGCGCGTCCCGGTCGTGGGCGATCACGACGACCGGCTTTTCCCCGCTCCGGTTGAACGGCTCGATCGCGCTTCCGCCTTCGATCATGGCGCGGGTGAATTCGACAATCTCCCGCGTCGAGCGGTAGCTGCGGGTCAGCCGGATCCACTCCGTCTCCTCCGGACCGTACAGGTTCGCGAGCGGATCCCCTTCCTCCAGCACCGAATCCTGCGCGTGGATCGACTGGTTCATGTCGCCGAGCGCCGTCATGCGGGCGCGCGGAAACAGCCATTTCAGGAACTCGAGCTGGAACGGCGTGTAGTCCTGCACCTCGTCGATCAACACGTGGCGGACGTTCGTGTTGACGCGAAAGCCCTTCAGACGCTCATTCAAATAGAGATAGGGCGTCGCGTCCTCGTAGAGCAGCCGTCCTTCGTCGAGCGCGCGGACCGCCAGCTCCGCGATCGCCGGCCATTCCTCCGGCAGCTTCACGTCCTTCGCCAGCGAGGCCGCAAGTTCCGGATCGGCGTGCAGCCGCCGGTACAGTCCCTTCGCGTCGACGAACCGAAGGACCGCGACGCGCGCGCGAACGGGCTTCAGCGCGGTCCGAACGATCGCCTCCGCGAGCAGATCCCGCTCCGCTTCGGCGTCGTCGAACGTGGCGCGCGCGATGTGCCGCCGCTTCGCCCGCAGCTTCGCATAGGCGCGCTGGTAGTCCGTCCGGTTCATGTACTGCATTTCATCCTCGACCCAGGCCGCGGATTTCTGCGCCTGCTCGAACGCCTTCACCTGCCCGAGCACCCATTCCCTGACCAGCTCGATCCGGTTGGCCAGCCGGATGCCGGGGTCGAGGCTGTAGAATTGCTCGGCGATGGCGTCGGCGGACACAATTGTGCGGCCCCTGAATTTGACCGGACGAAACATCATGCCGGACTGCTCCAGACTGCGGAGGTACGCCTGGATCAGCGCGAGATAGGCGGATGAAGACTTGAAGCGGATGGCCGCCAGCCGCGTCCCGTAGTCCGCGTCGTCCTCGCGCGTCAACACGTATTCCAGCTGATCGTACGCGTCTTCGACGCGGAATTGCCTGCCGAGCCGCAGCTCAAGGTAGTCCTGGAACGTCGTCTGGATCATGTTCGCCTCGCCGAGCTCCGGCAGCACGGACGAGACGTAGCTGTTGAACATCGGGTTGGGCGAGAACAGCACCATCTGGTCGGAGCTGAGCATGCCGCGGTACCGGTACAGCAGATACGCGACCCGCTGCAGCGCGGCGGACGTCTTGCCGCTTCCGGCCGCGCCCTGGACGACCAGCATGCGGCTCCGGTCATTGCGGATGATCCGGTTCTGCTCGCGTTGGATCGTCGCGACGATGCTCCGCATCGTCGCGTCCGACGTGCGGCTCAGCACCTGCTGAAGCAGCTCGTCGCCGATCGTCACGCCGGTGTCGAACAGGCAGCGGATTTCGCCGTTCCGGATGACGAACTGCCGCTTCAGCTCGAGCTCGCCGGAAACTTTGCCGGTCGGCGTCTCGTATTCGGCCGGCCCGGGCGGATAGTCGTAGTACAGGCTGGATACGGGCGCGCGCCAGTCGTAGACGAGGAACTCGTCGCCGTCCTCCTCGCGGTAGGAGGCGATGCCCAGATAGATCGACTCGGCCTTCCGCTCCCCGTCTTCGCGGAAATCGATGCGGCCGAACCAGGGCGAATCGGCGAGCCGCTTCAGCCGCTCGACATATTCGGCGGAATGCCGCTCGGTCCGCTCGCGCTCCGCTAGCAGATCCGCCTGCTGCTTCATGCTGAAATACGTCTCCTGGATGTCGTCGAACGTGCTGAAGTTGACCGTGACCTCGTCCCAGAAATGTTTGCGGATTTCGAATGCTTCGGACCGAACGGCGCCGATCTCCCGCTCGAGCCGGTCGATCGTCCGTCTGATGCTCGCGGTGACGCGGTCGACGCGGGCCTGCTCTTCCCTCCACTGCGGATCCGTAGCGTCCATCCTGATCCGACACCCCTCTCGCGAAATTGGAAATGGCATTGAAAATGGCATCCATCGTCTGTGGGACCGTCACCCGAACCCGCGGCGCTTGCCGCCCGGCCATGGGCCGTACGGACACCTGCCGCCGCCGGAGAGGACACGGCCCCGGTATCTTGACAAAAGCAAAAAAAGTGTTGACACGGAACGTGCTACCCATTATAATTAAAATGAGGGTTTATTACGGCGATTGCACCGCATGAGTTCCATTTTTTTATTCTATCAGAACACCCCGAAACATTCAACCTCCCGTCCGCCGCGGACGGGAGGTTTTCGCATTCCGGCGTGTCAGGCCGCCGTCAATCCGCCAGATCGAAGCCCTGCTGCTTCAGAAATGGCCCGATTCTGCGGGGCGGCCGGGACAGCCTTTCCCGCATCTGCTCCGACCAGCCGGCCGACTGGCGGCCGCCGCTGCGCGCCTTCAGGTAGGCGGCGTGCGTCTCGTCGTAGGCCGCGACCGCGCCGGCATGCGCGGAAGCGTCGTACCGGTTCTCGTGCAGGATCGCTTCGACCGGCAGCCGCGGACGCGACAACGGCTCCTGGTCCGGCCGGCCGATGCACATGCCGAACAGCGGCACGACGCGCTCCGGCAGCCCGAGCAGCGCGGCGGTCTTCGCGATGTCGTTCCGTATGGCGCCGATGTAGCAGATGCCGTAGCCGAGCGATTCCGCGGCCACCGCCGCGTTCTGCGCGGCGAGCGCCGTGTCGATCGCCGCGATCGTGTACGCCTCGGCGTTGTACGGCATCGCGGACGGCTCAAGCCCCGCGGCGATCCGGAGACGCTCCATGTCGGCGCACCAGACGAGAAACTCGGGGCAGTCGGCGACATACTGCTGCTGCCCCGCGATCGCCGCCAGCCCGGCGCGCAATTCCCGGTCCGTCACGCGGATGACGCTGTACGCCTGCATGTTGGACGACGTCGAGGCCATCTGCGCCGCCCGGATGATCCCGGCAAGATCCGCCTCCGGCACGGGTTCATCCCGGAAGGCCCGGATCGACCGATGGTTCATGATGAGATCCAGCACATCGGATCCGCATCGGGTATCGTTCATCCCCATTCACCCCATGCACCATCATATCCCAATCCGAACCCCGAGGCAAAGCGGTCGGCGCCGTTTCCCGTCCGACCGGCGACCGGATCCCGGCCGTCCTAGACCACGGCGCCCGCGTCCATCGCGATCCGGACCGCCTGCTCGTAATCCTGCTCGTCGACGACGACCGTCAGCAGCACGTCCCGTCCGGTCACCCGGTTGTCCGGTCCGCCCGAACTGAGGCCGCTGGCGCTGACATCGGCCGCGGCGAGGATCCCGGCGCTTCCGTTCGTGAAGTCGGTGCCGTGCACGAGGAAGCCGAGTCCCGGAAAATCCGCGGTTATCGGGTTCATGATGTCGTGCATCCCGCCGCCCGGATACCGGTCGATCCGCCGGATCGAGCTGTCCGCGATGCGCAGACGGGCCATTCCCTCCAGCGCGGCCTTCGCCTCTTCCTCGCTTTTGAAATAGGCCAGCACATTCCGTTCCGCCATGTTCCGAAACGCTCCTTTCCCTGCATGACCGAACCGGCCGATGCGAGAAAACGACCCGGCGGGCGGGTCGTTCTCCCTTGACAATCCTTATTGCAGCGCGTTCGTGAAGCCCTGCTGCTGCGGCGGCTGCTGCTGCCACTGCACGCCGGCCGGGCTCGTCGGCACGTTCTGGGGCGTGCCGGCGGGCTGATAGATGTTCGACATCGTCTGCGTCGTCACATCCTTCAGCGTCGGCACCTGATAGTAGCCCTGTTCGTTCATGTATTGCCAGACTTCATACGCCTGTTCCGCACAGTTGATCGCGCCCTGCTGCATGGCGCGGCGGATGTCCGGATTCGCGCATTCAAGCGCGGCGAGGATCTTCTTCGCGGCGGACGCCTTGTGCAGACCGAGCACGATGCTGGCGATGTCCCGGTCGTCGAGCTGTTCGGGCGACGTGTTCGGGCTCACCGTACCCGGATGGTCGAGACCGTAGGTCGGCTGGAACGCGTTGTTCACCGTGCGGTAGGGCGCCGCATGCCCCGCGCCCTGGCGGTGCAGCAGATCCACCATCGCGTTGTACCCGGTCACCGCGAACTGGAGCTGGTGATCGAGAATTTGCGCCAGCCGCTGGTCGCGCACGCGCGGGCGCAGCAGTTGGAGCTGGTTGATCGCGTCGACCGTACCGTTCAGCACTTCGTGGATTTCCATCACTTCGTGTGCGCCGAGATTTGCAGCCACTATGTAAGGCCTCCTTGGTGATGCGAATTTTTGCCGGTCCCGGACCGGCCAGATGTAGTATGTCCGACACGATTCCGGTTATGCGCGCAAATTTTCCCGCGGGTGTCGCGGATGGATCGCGCGCTCAAGTCCGGTCAGCGCGTCATCTTCTCGATCCGCCGGCAGATTTCGTGCTGCCATTCGGTATCGTTCGTCATGGCCGCAAGCAGCGACAGATTTTTCAGATGGGCGAGCTGCCGGCAGTACGACGCGTTGAGCGCCAGGCAATGCTCGAAGTCCGTCTCCTCGGCTTCCGTCAGCGGACGCCGGCTCCGGATCACCCACAGCTCGGCCAGCCGTTCATGCACGGGCAGGATCGGCATCCGTTCCCCTCCTTTCCACGTCTCCATTATGGCCGGCGCCGCCCGCCGCAAAACCTGCGCGCAGAAAAAAGGACAGGCCGCTTCAGCGCCTGTCCGGATAGAATCCGAAGTCGTCCATCATGATTTTCCCCGGCCCGCCCGCAAAACGGAGCGTGACCGAACGGATGCCGTCGTTGAGCAGGCCCGGCCGCGCTTCTTCGAACGGCTCCAGCGGGACGATGAACGTCTCGAACACCGGCTCGACATCCGCCTTGTATTTGCCGTTCTCGAGCCGCCGCTCCAGGAACCGGTGGACCGTGAAGATGACGCGGGGCGGCGATTTCAGGACGCCGAACCGGTCCAGCGGCAGACGCGCCTCCAGACCGTTCATCCCCGCGATCCCGATCTCGATCGTATATGCGCCGCTTTCGGTCAGCTCATGGGACAGGTCCGCCAGCGAAAAGGCAAGCGCGGACGCCCCTTCCCGGCCGTTCGCCGTCCAATACTCCCGGTCGAACGTGACCGTGTACCGCGCATCGCCGTCCCACGCCAGCACCAGCCCCTTGTAGCCCCGGCTTTTGCCGTCGCGGTTCAGCGCCGCCGCATGCTTCCAATCCGAAATGCCCTCCGCCGCGGCCGTGACGCCGTCCCGGAGCCGAAGGACGTCCGTTTGCTCGAACCGGCTGACCGGCGCGTAATCGCCGGCTTCATAGCGCCCGTAGACGACGGCGCCGGCCGCCAGGGACTGGCGGAGTTCCGGATCGGAGAAGACACGCCGGTACTCGTCCTTCCCGGCCAGCGTCGCCTCCATGAACGCCGCGATGTAGCCTGCCGCCGCCTTCCGCTGCGCCTCGCCGTCCATGAGGTTGCGGGTGTTGAGCAGCATGCCGGCCGGCATCGACAGGTCGAAGCGCCCCCAGGACGCGTTGAACTGCCCGTGGTTCGCGCCTTCGATGTAGATCTCCGCCTTGAACAGCTCCTTCCGCCCGTCCAGCGCCGTCCGCACATACTGCTGGTCGCCGTAGAAATTTTGCAGGTCGGCGTCGCGGGAGCCGTGGATCGTCAGGTAATGGACGTTCCGCAGTTCCGCCCGCTTCCCGTCCACGAGCATGTCCGTCGGCGCGATCGCGGCCACCGAGACGATGCGGATCTTGCCTCCGATCGCTTCGAGCGACGAATCGTTCGCGAACCAGCGGGTATGGTCGGCCGCCATGGCCGCCGCCTGGCCGCCCCGCGAATGGCCGACGAGGCCGACCCTGCCGAGGTCGACCCGGCCGTGGAACGGATTGCCCGGCGTCCGGCTCAGCTCGGCGATTTCGGCCAGATGCCGAAGGAGCAGCCAGCTTCTCAGCTTCATGTCCGGCTTCGGAATGCCGCTCCAGACCGAATAGTTCAGGAAGTTCTCGTCCACCGACACGGCGATGATGCCGCGGCTTGCGAGCCTTTCGCCGAGATAGGCGTAGCCTCCGTCCGAGAAATCTTCCATCAGGTGGTTGCCGTGCACGATCAGCACGAGCGGGAACGGCCCGTCCCCCTCCGGCATCCACACCCGGCCGTTGAGCGGCAGCCGGCTCGTGCCGAATCCCCAGAACCGGGTCCGGATCGGCGACCATTTCGGATGGATCGCCGTGGCGTCGGCCGTCCGGGTGACGACGGCCGCTTCTTCGCCGTACTCGGGCCGGTGCCGGTCCGACCCGCTGCCGTAGGTAAAATGCGAGTACGCATACGGGCCGGGTCCGGCGGATAGCGCAACAGAACCGGCATTTCCGGCGGCTTCCTCCGCTTCGAAGATCTGGTCGTCCGCCGTCAGCACTTCCGGCCCGGCGGCGGGCGAGAGCGGCATGCCGGCCGTAAGGATGGCGGCGGCGGCCCCGGCGGCCGCGACCGCGGCCGCGGAGCGGAGCGGATGCCGCCGGGCGCCGGCAAGCGCCATGACCAGCCCGCCGGCGGCGGCGCCCGCGCCCGTGATCACCGCGGCGACGACCGGTCCGGCCCAGCCCATACCCGTATCGTGCAGCGCGTACGACATCCCGGCCGTCGAAGTCAGGAAGACGCCGGCGAACAGCCGCGGAATCGGCAGCCCGAGCAGCGAGAAGAGACAGGCAAGCGCGGCGCCGAACGCACACAGGCCGATCAGACCGGCCGCGATCAGCAGCGACGCGTCGAAGCCGTAGCCCAGCCCGGTCGGGACGCCGAGGGCGCACACCGCGACGAGCGCCGTCCAGACGGCGGCGACGCCGGCGCTCGCCGCCAGCCAGCCCGGCGTGTCGCGGCGGAACGCCTTCGCCGAGCGGACCGCCGCGTACCGGGAGATCCGCCTCGCGAAGCGGGATATTCGCCTGATGAAGGATGGTTTTCTCCGTTCCTTCTCCATGTCGTCCACCTCCATGTCCGGACTCCCCCGTCCGGCATGGGTTCTCTGTTCTCGTGGTCACATGATCGGGGACAGGAGCCGCGCCGCCGACTCGCGCGCCTTGTGGAGCGGCGGGCGGCTCTGGTACATCTCCATCGTCAGCTCGACGCAGTCCTTCAGATCTTCCGCGAACAGCGCCGTAAGCCGGCCCGAAACCTGCGAATCGAACAGGAACGCGTTCACCTCGAAATTGAGCCGGAAGCTGCGGTTGTCGATGTTGGCCGTGCCGACCGTCGCGATTTTGCCGTCGACGACGATCGTCTTCGCGTGCAGGAATCCCTTGCCGTACAAATAGACGCGCGCGCCGGCCTGCAGCAGCTCGCCGAGATGGGCGAACGTCGCCCAATAGACGGTCCGGTGGTCGGGGCGGGCCGGAATCATGATGCGGACGTCGACGCCGGAGAGCGCCGCGATCCGGATCGCGGTCAGGAAGCTGTCGTCCGGCACGAAGTAGGGCGTCTGGATGTAGATGAACGATTCGGCCTCGTGGATCATTTTGATGAAGCCGTTCTTGATCTGCTCCAGATCCTGGTCGGGGCCGCCCGAGACGATCTGCATGCCGACGCGCCCCGGTCCGGGGATGTCCGGATAGTACCGGTCTTCCGCGACGACCGCCCGGTCGGGCGCGGCCAGATTCCAGTCGAGCAGGAACCGCGCCTGCATCTGCTGCACGGCCGAACCTTCCACCCGGAGATGCGTGTCGCGCCAATAGCCGAACCGCGGATCGCGGCCGAGGTACTCGTCGCCGACGTTGAATCCGCCGATATAGCCGATCCGGCCGTCGATGACGGCCAGCTTGCGGTGGTTGCGGTAGTTCAGCCGCGGCGCGGCCAGCCCGAGCCTGAGCGGCAGGAAGTACGCCGCCTGTCCGCCGGCCTCGGTCAGCGGGCGGAAGAACCGGCGCGGCAGGCGGTGCGATCCGAGGAAATCCGCGAGGAAGCGGACCTCGACGCCGGACGCCGCCTTCCCGGCCAGCTTGCCCAGGAGCCGCCGGCCGATCCCGTCGTCGCGCACGATGTAGTACATCAGATGGATATGGTCTTGCGCCGCCTCGATGTCGGCCAGGAGCCGTTCGAATTTCGCCTCGCCGTCGCCGAAAATGTCGACCGCGTTGTCCTGCGTGTAAATCGCGTGCGCGCTCGACAGGTTCATGTACATGAAATCGCGGTGCGGCTCCATCCGCGGATCGTTGAACGCGATCCGGCTTTCGGCGAACATCTCGCGCTGCCGGTTCACGATGCGCTCCATCCGCTTCCGGTTCGCGGCGCGGATCCGGTAGAACCGGCGCCGGCTCAGGTTCTGCCCGAGAATCAGATACAGGATGAAGCCGAGGCCGGGCAGGAACAGGAGCACCAGAATCCACGCCCAGGTCGCCGCCACGTTGCGCCGTTCCAGGAAGACGATCGTCGCGGCGAACAAGAGGTTGCATGCCGTAAGGAACAGGGAGATGTTCTGCAGCACCGTCATGCCGTCGGGCCTCCCGTCTGCGAAAACAAGCCTTCCCGCTCAAGGCGCGGGAAGGCGGCCGTTCACCGTCCGGATTGGCCGCGAAGCGCGGCAAGCCCCAGGGCGAGCGCCCCGCACAGGCCGGCGTTGTCGCCGAGGCCCGGAGGCACGATGTAGTCGTCGATGTGTTTCAGGATCGCGTCGTGCGCCACATACCCGTTCAGATTCCGCTTCACTTCCTCGCGAATCAGAGGGAAAAGTTGCTTCTGGTGCATGACGCCGCCGCCGAGAATGACCTTCTTCGGCGAGAGCAGCACGATCGCCGACGCGAGCGCCTGTCCGATGTAGAACGCCTCCATCGGCCAGGCCGGATGGTCGGGCGGCAGCTCGCTGCCCTTCGCGCCCCAGCGCCGCTCGATCGCCGGGCCGGCGGCCATCCCTTCCAGACAGTCGCCGTGATACGGACAGCCCCCTTCGTATGGATCGTCGGGATGCCGGCGGATCAGGACGTGGCCGCCTTCGGGATGCACCAGGCCGTGCACCAGCCGGCCTTCCGCGAAGATGCCGACGCCGACGCCGGTGCCGAACGTGTAGTAGACGCAGCTGTCCAGCCCCCTGGCCGCTCCCCACGTCGCCTCGCCGTACGCCGCGGCGTTCACGTCGGTGTCCCAGCCGAACGGCACGTCGAACGCCCGCTTCATCGTGCCCAGGAAGTCGAATCCCGACCAGCCGGGCTTCGGCGTCGTCGTCACGCGGCCGTAGGTCGGGCTGTCCGGATCGATGTCGATAGGACCGAACGTGCCGATGCCGAACGCCTCGACCTTTTTGTCCCGGAAATATTCGATGACCCGCTCCAGCGTCGGTTCGGGCCGCTCCGTCGGAAACGATACGCGGTCTTCGATAAGGCCGTGCTCATCGCCGACGCCGCACACGAACTTCGTGCCGCCGGCTTCGATCGCTCCAATGCGCAATGGCTGTTTCCCCCTTGAGTCTCGCAGTCTACAGCATTATAGCACAGAGTCCTCCGTTCTGGCATGATCGTCCGCACCAGAGCGTCTCGAACAGGTCTCCCGGCACCGCCGTCGGGCGGTTGCCGGAGCTTGTGGTCATGGACCGCCACCCGGTCGGTCGGTTATGGCGACGCCGGCCGGTACAGGGTCACTTCGTCCAGCCAGATCGAGGCCGTCCCGCCGGAATCGGGATCCGTCAAAATCTGCAGGCCGATCGCCCGCACCGCCTCCAGGCCGCCGACGTTGGACAGATCGAAGCGGATCGTCGCGAAATCTCCGCCGGCCAGAACCTTCTCTCCCGAGTCGGTCCAATCCCAGCTCTCCCCCGTCTTGACGTACAGCTTGACGCGCACGCCGCCTCCCGCGTCGGCTCCCTCGCCGGGGCGGACGAGCGCCTTCGCCTCGAGCGCCAGCGCGCCGCTCAGATCGGCGTCGCCGACCCGCGTCAGCTCGAAGCTGCCGCCGCCGAGCTCGAAGTCGGCCTTGAGCGACCGCATCCCGCTCGACGCCTCTTCGGCAGACGCCGCCGGTCCCGCCGCTTTCGCGGTGTTCCAGATGCCGCCGTTGTCGTTGTTGATCGTCCATCCGCCGTCCGACGATTCGAAGTCGTAAAGCACCTCCGCGACGGGCGGCGCGCCCGGGCCGATCTTCACCTCGACCGCATCCTCCAGCGTCGTTCCGCCTTCGAGGACGGCCTCCACGCGGATCACGGCCTTGCCGCCGGCCAGCGACGGATCCGGCTCCCACTCGGCCCGGTAATAGCCGGTGTCGGCGTCCAGCGTCATCGGCAGGCTTTCCGTCGAGCCCCGGACGGTGAAGGTCACGTCCGCCTTGCCGGCGTGAAGAAGGCGCGCCCGGATCATGGCCTTCCCCACCACCCCGGTGCCGGCTGTCGGCGTCGCAATGTAGAGGAACGGTTCCTTCGCGGCGGCTTCGGCCCGCCGGTCGTACACGCCGGACAGGTCGCCGGCGAACGCCGTGTACGCATCTTCGTAGAAGGCGATGAAGTCGGGAAGAAGTTCGTGGTCGCCGAGCAACGCCGCGTTCTTGTACGGGACGAAAAGGTTGCCGTCCGTCGAGAAATTCGCCCACGTCAGCATGTAGGCGGTCTTGCGCGCGTCGGGATCGGATTTGATCGCGTTCAGCACCTTCGTGAACCACCGGAGATCGCCGTTGCCCTCGGTCTTCATCCCCTGCGGGCTGTAGCCGAACTCGGACAGCGCCGCGATCTTGCCCTTCGCGTCCGCCAGCCGGTTGATCATCGCGAGATCCTTCGTCAGATTGTGCAGGAAGTTCGGCCGCCCGGGGAAATCCTGGTTGTCGTACTGGTCCATCCCGAGGATGTCGACGTATTCGTCGCCCGGGTAAGTCTGCTGATAGGCATGCTCGCTGCCGGAGAACGGCCCGTTCGGCGAGAACACGTACAGGAGGTTGTGAACGCCCTTCCGGTCGCGCAGATATTCCACCGTATACCGGTACAGCGCGATGTAATCGCTCGTCTTCGTATATTGGGCGCCCCACCAGAACCAGTTGCCGTTCTGCTCGTGGAACGGCCGGAACAGGATCGGGATCGGCTCGCCGTCATCATCCTTCAGGTTGTTCGCCACGTAGGCGATATGGTCGAGCATCGCGTTGTAATCGGCGTTCTTGCCGCCGCCCGGCAAAATGTGCGCCACCGCGCCGACGGACGTGTCATAGAAGCTGCCGCCGGTGACGAAGTTCGGAAAATGGGTGCTGAGCGTGATGATGCCGCCCAGCTTGTGCGCCTCCTTCATCTTCCCGATCAGCCGGTCGCGGCTCGCTTCGATGTCGCCGTTCACGCCGGGCTTCTCCTTGCCCTCGATGCTCAGCGTATCCCAGCCGAAGATCGCGGGAAAATCGCCCGTCGAGTTGTACACGTCGGACTGGATCGGATTGCCGGTGAGCGCGATGTACGCGGTCGTGTCGTGCTGATGGCCGAACAGGATGCGCTTGCCCCGCGATTCCTGCAAATACCGGAACAGCGAGCGCGTCTTCGGCGTCGCGTCGGGGTCGACGAGATTTACGACCGGCACTCCGCCGTCATCGGACGGTGCCGATTCCGGTCCGGCATCGGTTGCCGCGGGCGATTGGCCTGAGTTTTTGTCCGTTTGGGATTGACGGGCGAACGCCCAGAACAGCACGGCCGACAGAACCACCCCCAGAAGCAGGAGTGCGGGAACGGCGTGAATGCGGGTGAAGCGGAATGTTTTGAACACCGTGCAACCTCCGTTCTCTCGCCTTTTCAACCTAACAAACCTAACATGATACGCGTGATATTGGCTCGGTAAGCGCTTTAGTTCAATCATATATCAATAACAACCGCGCTTACAAGACAGCAATAAGCACGTTGTCTTGTTAGGTTGTTTGTTAGGTTTCTGCTGCCTGTCCGGCGGTTGTCGGCCGAACGTCCGGGCGACGTGCCGGACCCGGGACGGGGATGCGGTCCGGCTGAGAGCCGATGCGGGATCGGGGGCGGAACGGTACGATGGAGATCAAGCGACAACACCGGAGAGAAAGCGTGGTTGGACTGAAGGATGAAAAGACAATCCGCATGGGAAGCCTGGAAACTGCTTGTCCTGTCGCTGTCGAAGGGAATCGGGGCGTTTCTGCTTGCGGTCATCGGCCTCGCCGTCGGCGTCGCCGCCTCGGCCGTGATCATCGGTCTGCCGCTGCTGGCGTTCGTGCTGATCGTGTGCCGGCGGATGCTGGAGAGCGAGCACGGAATGACATCCGCCTGGCTGGGCGGCCGGGCGCCGATTGGCGGGCAACCGCCGGAAGACGGGGGAACGTCGCGGGGGCAGCGGGGTTTGAAGCGCCTGCTGTCCGTTTTTGCCGACAGTCGATCGTACCGCGGCGTCGTGTATTGCCTGCTGCAGCTTCCGGCCGGGGCGGTCTGTTTCGCGCTCGCGCTGGCCGTGCCTTTGGCCGCCCTCGCCGTCCTGCTCTCCCCCGCCGCCCGGATCATCGTCATGGACAGGTTCGGATATGAGCTTTTTGCGGACGGATGGCTGTTTGAATCCATGTCCCTTGCGTTCGGGTTCACCCCGTACGAGCTGTCCTGGCTTGCCGGCGGATTCGGCCTCCTGCTCGTGCTGCTCGTCCCGGCGGCCGTCCGGATGCTCGGCCGTTTCTACGCGGCGTGGATCGACGGCATTGCCGGAACCGAAGCCGCGACGGTTTCCGCCGGCATCCCGGCCGTGCGGGAACGGCCGGATAAGGCGCATGCGGAGCAGGCGAACCTGCCCGAAGACCCGGGGGCGGACCCGTCGCCGCTCAAGCTGGAGCTCGAAAGGCTCGAACACCGCCTCGCCCCGGACGCGCCCCGGTCCTGATGGCCGGGGTTCGGCATGGCGGCTCATTCGGCCGCGCCGGATCATGACCTTACGTACCGTACGATCGTCTTCCGGATCACCCCGAACGCCGTCTCCGCGAACGCCTCATCGATCGGCCGGCCGTTTCGGCCGAATTGACCGGGCCGTGCCGATCATCGCATGCGCCCCGGCCATCACCCGGGCGTTGCAGATCCGGTCGTCCGGCCAGCCGGCATGCGGTTCGGTGAAATTGGCTTCCGCCTCTGCCCCGAAGCGCCGCCGAACGGCTTCCGGCCCGTTCTCCGCGGCTGCCATTACGCGATCCGCGCGACGCCCGCGGATCTGTTCCGCTTCCGCCCTCCCCCTTTCCGTATCGTTCTTCCGATTCTTCCTGCTCCTTGCCTGATCCCTGACGATTGCCGGCGAATTGTGGTATGATGCCCGTATCACAGGATGGTCAGGTGATGCGGTTTGGAATATCGATTCGCCGCGAATGAACCCCGCGAACATTTCGCCAGCGGCCGGGTGCTGTACAACGCGAAAGGCGCCGCGCCGTTTCCGGTGCGGCTCGCGGACGAAATCGCGCAGCGGTGCTTTGCCATCTTGGAAGAGCGCGGGCATCCGGGACCGTACGCGGTCTATGACCCGTGCTGCGGCAGCGGATATCTGCTGACGGTCATCGGCCTGCTGCACGGTCCGCGGATCCGCGCCGTCCTCGCCTCCGACATCGACGAAGCCATGCTCGTGACGGCGCGGCGCAACCTGTCGCTGCTGACCGCGGAAGGGATGCGGGCGCGTACGGAACAGCTCCGGGAGCTTCATGCGCGGTTCGGGAAGCCGTCCCACCGGGAAGCGCTCGAAAGCGCGACGGTTCTGGAGGAATGCCGCGCCCGAGGTTCGATTGAGACGATCGTAGTGTTCCCGGCGGATATCACGGCCGGAACGCCGAATGCGCTTCGGAACGGCGAAGCCTGCCCCGTGAATATTGTCACGGCCGATCTGCCGTACGGCAATTTGACCGGATGGCGAAGCGGCAGCGCCGATCCGGCCGCCCGGATGCTGGACAGCCTCCTGCCCGTGCTTCAACCCGGCGTGTCGGTCGTCGCGCTGGTCGCGGACAAATCGCTCAAGCTCCGGCACGAACGCTTCCGGCGTCTCGCGCTGCTCAAGGCCGGCAAACGGCAGATCGCCCTGCTTGAACCGCTAAAGGCCGATCATGCGGCTGCGGGGATGACGATGGGGTGCTGAGTGGCGCCGTAACGAGGGATCCTCGTTACAGCGCTTCGCCGAGCGTCCTCGAAGCCTCGATGCACGCCGCGAACAGTTCGCACCTCCGCCACCCCGTCCGCAAGCCTCAGCGAGCGCACAGAGTTCTCCGCTTCCTCCGTCCCGTCCAGCCAACGGATCTTGAGTTCCCCGAGCGGAAGGATACGGCTGCGCGTTCCGGCCGGTCATGCGCTTCGATCAGCCGCTGCGCTTCCGCCAGCTTCTCCGCAAAGACCAGCTCGCGCGCGGGCCAGATGTCGCCTGGCTTCGTGATCGACCGTCTCGCGGGGATACCCCGTCCGGAGCGAATCCTCGTTGAGCGGCGATCGAGCCGGACGCCGCCGAACAGCATCGCGCCGAGCCGGCGGTTGCCGATCGGGAGCGCCTCTTCCCATGCGCCGGCCGGCCGGCGGTACCACAGTCGATCCGATTCGCGGGTCATGCCGGCATCTCTCCTGTCCGCAGATCGGTCCCGTTGCAGCCGCTTCGGGCCAAAAAACGAAGAGTCCGCGCGACGCGGACCCTCCGCTTGCCTTTCGGTTATTCGTTCCACAGCTTGACGCGCGCCTTGACGAGTTTCTCGTATTCGTCCTCCATCTTCTCGACGCCCGCCTTGATGAGCTCCTGCTGATATTCGTCCCAGATGCGGTCGAAATCTTCCGGCGAAGCCAGGATCGCTTCCGGAATCCGGCGCCATGTGATTTCCTTCATCCGCTCCTGCAGGACGACCAGCTCGCTGTCGCCCGGAACCTGGATGTTCCAAGCCGCGCCCCACGGTTTGACCGGGAATTCCTTCTCGCTCGGGAACAGGTCCTTCCACGTCGTCGCGCCATATGCGGCCAGCACTTCCTTCTCGACGTCGTTGTACGTCGCGACGATCTGTTCGGGGAAGTTCGTCGTGTAGTAGTTGCCCGTCGAGTCGAGCACGCCGTCGCCGTAGTGGGCGCCCAGGTTGTGGTACATGCCGATGCCCGATTCACGCTGGAAGCCCGTCGGGTCGGTCTTCTTGCGCTCCGTAATCTCGTCCGGAATGACGCGCTTGCCGCTCTCGTCGTAGACGTAATGCTCGCCTTCGATGCCCCAGTTGTCCAGGATCTGGCCTTCCTCGGAAGCGAGGAAGTCGAGGAATTTGATCGCGCGGACCGGATCCGGGCAGTCGACCGTGATGCCGACGCCCCACCCCGGGCTGAAGCCGACCGGCCAGAACGACGTCTCCTTGAACTCTTCCGTCAATGTGACCGGATAATGGCCGTAGCCGTATTCGAATTTGCCGTCCGCCTTGAGCGCGTTCTCGCCTTCCTGGAAGTCCCACCGCTGGTCGATCAGGCCGAGCACGCGGCCGGACGCGATCTTCGCGAGATACTGGTCGTACTTCTGCACGAAGCTTTCCGGGTCCAGCAGGCCTTCCGCGTTCATGTGGTTCAGCCAGCGGAAGTATTCTTTCTCGATCGGACGGCGGAAGTGGTACGTGACTTCATAGGTGTCGATGTCGATGTGGTACTCCCCGTCGTCCGGACCGCCCGTCGTATAGAACGCCGGGTTCGTGACCGAGATGTACATGCGCCAGTCGTCCGCGTTGAGCGTCAGACCGATGTTCTTGTTGCCGTTCTCGTCCGTCGGGTGCTTCTTCAGATACTCGCGGATCGCGTTCTCGAAGTCCTTCACCGTCCGGATGCGGGGGAATCCGAGCTCCTTCACGACCCGGTGCTGCAGTTGGAAGCCGCCGCCCGCGTCGAAGTACGTTTGGCCCACTTCCGCGTAAGTCGGAATGACGTAGATCGACGGATCTTCTTCGCTGTAGCGGAGCCGCTTGATCTGGTCGCCGAACAGCTTCTTGATGTTCGGCGCGTGCTGCTCGATCAGATCCGTCAGGTCGCGCATGGCGCCGGCTTCGACCAGCTTGCCGAGATCGCCCTTCGGGCTGATCAGGTGCGGATATTCGCCGGACGCCGCGATCAGCGCGATCTTCTGCGCCGGGTCGCCGACCTCGAACTCCGCGTCGAGCGTCACGCCCGTGGCCGCCGTGATCGCCCGGCCGACGGCGTCCTGCATGTTCTGCCAGTTCGGATTCGGGTCCGCGCTGTAGAACGTGAAGGTAATCGGCTCAAGCGCTTCGTCGCCGCCGGCATTGCCGGAGCCGGTTTCGCCGCCGCTTTCGGATGTCGGCGTGCCGCCGCCGTTTGATCCGCCGTCGTTCTTCTTGCCGCCGCAGCCCGCGATCAGCCCGGCCAGCATGACGGCGGCCAACAGGATGACGGGCCATTTTCTCTTTCGGTCCATGCTGTCAGATACCCCTCCCATGGTTTGTGTCGGAAAATGTGTATTGGTCATCGGGCAAGCCCCGCCAATACCGAAAAAGTTGGCGCCAACCATTCCCCGGGAGCATCGGCCCCGGCCGGTCAGGTTTTGACCGCGCCGAGGGTCATGCCCTTCACGAAATACCGCTGCAGGAACGGATAGACGAACAGGATCGGCAACGTGACGACCATCGTGATCGCCATCTTGACGGATTCCGGCGAAACCTGCGCCATCACTTCCGTCATGTTGCGCGCCCGGTAATCGACGTTCGACTGCGTGCTTTGCAGCACTTTCATGAGCTCGTACTGCAGCGTCGTCAAATGTTCGGCCTGCGAGTTGAACAGGTACGTATCGAACCACGAATTCCAGTGCCCGACGGCGACGAACAGCGCGATCGTCGCGAGCGCCGGCTTCGTGAGCGGCAGAATGATGCGCCAGTAGATCGTGAAGTCGTTCGCCCCGTCGATTTTGGCCGATTCCTGCAGCGCGTACGGCAGCCCGTCGATGAACGATCGGACGACGAACACGTTGAAGGCGCTGACAATGCCCGGGAGAATGTAAACGGCGAACGTGTTTATCATGTGCAGTTCGCGGATCAGCAGGAAGAACGGGATGAGACCGCCCGAGACGTACATCGTCAGGGCCAGGAAAACGGAGATGAACCGCCGCCCCTGGAAGTCCTTCCGGCTCAGCGTATAGGCGATCATCGACGAGCTGATGACGCCGAGCACCGTGCCGATCAGCGTGCGGAGCGCCGAGTTGCGGAAGCCCGTCCCCAGATGCTCGTACGAGAAGATCACTTCATAGTTCTTGAGCGTGAACTCGCGCGGGTAGATCGTGATCCCGCCCCGCACGGTATCGACGGAATCGTTGAGCGAGATCGCCGCGACATGCAGGAACGGGTACAGCGTAATGACCAGGACGAACGCCGCGTACAGGTACACGAACACGTCGAACAGCCGGTCCGCGAAGGACGAAGTGGTGAGGCTCTTGCTTCCCATGCGCGCTCCTCCCTACATGATGCTTTCCCTGGTCACGCGCTTGAAAATGCCGTTCGCCGTGAACAGCAGCATGACGCTGACGACCGAGTTGAAAATGTTGATCGCCGTACCGAACGAGAACCGTCCCATGCCGAGGCCGTAGTTCAGCGCGTACAGGTCGAGCACCTGCGAGTATTCGCGCACGAGGTTGTTGCCGAGCAGGAACTGCTTCTCGAACCCGATGCTGATCAGGTGGCCGATCGACATGATGAGCAGAATGATGATCGTCGTCCGGATGCCGGGCAGCGTGATGTGCCACATCTGCTGGAGGCGGCTTGCGCCGTCGACCCGCGCGGCCTCGTACAGCTCGGGACCGATTCCCGCGATCGCCGCGAGATAGATGATCGCGTTCCAGCCGGTCTCCTTCCAGACGTCGGCCAGCGTGACGATGATCCAGAACAGCTTGCCCTTCGCCATGAACTGGACCGGCTCGTCGATGAGGCCGAGCCACAGGAGCAGATCGTTCACCGGACCGCCCTCCGTGGACAGCATCTTCGTGACGATGCCGGCGACGACGACCCACGAGACGAAGTGCGGCAGATAGGACACCGTCTGCACGAAGCGCTTGTACAGCATCTGCCGGACCTCGTTCAGCATGAGCGCGAAGAAGATCGGCACGACGAAGCCCGCCACGAGGCCCATCACGCTCATCGCCAGCGTGTTGCGCAGCACCTGATAGAACAGCTCGTCCCGGAAGAGCGCCCGGAAATGATCCAGCCCGACCCATTCCTGCTCGAAGAACGGACGTCCGGGTCTGTAGCGTTGGAACGCCATCGTCCATCCCCACAGCGGCAGATAGCTGAAAATGAACACCCAGACCACGAACGGCAGCGACATCGCGTACAGCCACCGGTTCCGGATCGCCCTGCGGATGAAACGCACGGCCCGCTCTTTGCGCGTCGGCGCCATGTTGCCTGTTGTCGTTGTCGATGTTGCCGCTTCCATTCAAACCCTCCTGTCATGACCATCACCCATTCTAGCGGAATCGCTTTCACCGCAATACCCGACAGATCGAGCCGAAAATCATATCAAAATCAGTCAGGCTGCCCCGGCGCCTTGCGCGGCGCCACGGACAGCCTGACCCGGGTATCAGCGTCCGCCCGCCTCCTTCCGGTAGGCGGCGGGGGACATGCCGACGTATTTGCGGAATTTGCCATGGAAATAGTCGACGTTCGCGTAACCGACCCGCTCCGCGACTTCATACACCTTCATGCCCTGGACGAGCAGCTTCTTCGCCTCTTCGATCCGCACCTTGTCGAGATAGGTGTTGAAGTTCTCGCCGGTCGCGTGCTTGAACACCTTGCCGAGATAGGCGCTGCTGTAGCCCAGCAGCCCGGCGATCGTCTCGAGCTTCAGGCTGCGGTCGTAGTGGCGGTGAATGATGTCGATCATCTTCTTCACCTGCGTCCCGGCCCCGCCCTGCTCCGACTGTCGGGCGAAGTCGGCCATCAGGGTGTGCATCCGCTCCATGAGCCGCGTGAAGCGGCACGCCCTGTACAGCCCGACCAGGCTGCACTGCAGCAGGCCTTCCGCCGAACCGGGACGCTGCGCCTCGAGGCGGGCGGCGACGGCCGAGACGAGGCGGGCGCACGCCGCCTTGACCACCTCCTCGTCGGCGCCGGACGCAAGCAGCCGTCTGCCCGCCTCCCCGATCCACTCGCCGATCGAACCCTCGCTCGCGATATCGATCGCGATCGCCAGCTTGTCGGTCAGATCGGACAGATCCGGCGGTTCCGGCGCTTCCGCGGTTTCCGCATCCCGCGACGGCCCGGCGGGCGGATGGAGGCGCCCCGGCTCGAGGAAGAAGGCCCGGCGGAGCGCCGCCGAAGCCCGCGCATGCGAAAGCGGAATGTCCGTCCAGCTGTCGACGGCGCCGCCGGACGCCGCGGTGAACTCCGGTTCCAGACCTTCCAGCGCGTCTTCGATCGCGTTCAGGAGAGCGTCCCGCCGCGCCTCGCTTCCCAAGCCGCCCGCGACGAGCAGCCCGAGATCGCCTTCGGCCGAGTAGCAGATCCGCTCCGCGGATGACAGCCGGCGGGCGAGACGCCGCCCCGCTTCCTCCAGAAGGTCCGGGTCGACCGGCTTGACGTGGAGGCGGATGACCACGGCCTCCCAGGGCGAGCCGTCCAGACCGGCGCCGGCGGCCGGTTCGGCGAGCGCGGACGGAGGCGTTCCCGAGATCAGCGACCGGACGACCATCTCCGGCGTCCAGCCGTCGGCGTGCTCCAGCCCGGCGGCTTCCTGATCCAGCGTCTTCCTCAGACGCCGCAGGTAGTCGACCAGTTCCTCCTCGTCGACCGGTTTCAGCATATACCCGTCGATCCGGTGCGCCATCGCCCGGCGGGCGTAGTCGAACTCCGCATAGCCGCTCAGGATGAGCATGTGGAGCCGCTTGTCCCGGGCGCGCAGCCGCTCGATCGCCTCCAGACCGTCGATGCCCGGCATTTTGATGTCGATGATGATCAGGTCGGGGCGGTGCTGTTCGTATTTGAGCAGCGCGTCCCGGCCGTTCACGCCCGTGTCGACGACCCGGTAGCCGTGGGATTCCCAGTCGATCAGCGTGCGGAGCCCCTCGCGGATCGTCGGCTCGTCATCCACCACCAGCACTTTGTACATGAAGCCTTTCACCTCCAGCCGGCAGCCGGAACGAGACGCGCGTGCCGGCGCCGGATGTGCTCTCGATGGAAAGCCCGCTGGACGGGCCGTACATCAGGATCAGACGCTGGTGGACGTTCCGCAGGCCGATCCGGCGCTGCTCTTCCCCCTCCTGCTCGTCGAGCGACGCATGGAGCGCTTCCAGCCGCTCTTCCTCCATGCCGACGCCGTCATCGACGACCTCCACCACCGCCGCTTCGCCGTCCCGGATGACGCGGATGGCGACGGTTCCGCCTTCTTCTTTTCCCTCGATGCCGTGGATGACCGCGTTCTCGACGATCGGCTGGATGATGAGGGGCGGCACCGGGATCGCCTCGAGCCCCGGCTCCACCATCAGGTCGTATGCCAGCCGCTCCTCGTAGCGGAACCGCTGGATGTCGAGGTAGCAGCGGACGATGTCGATCTCGTCCTCGAGCCGCGCGAGCCGCCGGCTGATCTCGAGGTTCTTGCGCATCAGCTTGCCGAGCAGCCGGACGATCTGGGCGATCTCCTTCTCGCCCTTGAGATGCGCTTTCATGCGGATCGACTCCAGCGCGTTGAACAGGAAGTGCGGGTTGATCTGGCTGGCCAGCATCTTGAGCCGGATCTCGTTCTGCTTCACCTCGAGCCGATGCTTCTGCCGGTTCGACTCCTGCACTTCATGGACGAGCGCATGGATGCTCGACACCATCGAGTTGAACTGGCGGGCGAGCTGCCCGATCTCGTCCTGGCCGTCGATCTCCATGACGGTGGAGAGGTTCCCCGTCGCCACCTTCGTAATGTGCTTGCTGAGCCGGCTCATCCGCCGGGTCAGCATGCCGGAGACGGCGTAGGTCAGCATCATGCCGACGAGGAGCGCGGCGAGGATGACGACGAGCGCCGTCCTCTGGATCCGGTCGACGTCGGCCGTGATCTCGTCGACCGCGAAGATCGTGATGATCCGGAGCCCGTTCACGCTCGCGTTCGGCGCCAGCGGCTCGATGAGGATGCGGTACGCCTCCCCGTCGATCTGGTGCTCGAACATGCCCTGCCGGGCTTCCGCCAGTTCCGGGCCGAACTCGATGCCGGCGAGCGTCCGGCCGATCCGGTCGGGACGGTTCGCCGACACGATCGTGCCGCTGTCGTCCACGATCATCGTCTCGAACGATTCCTGCCCGACGATCGTGCCGAGCGTGTCCATGTTCACGTTGACGACGAGCACGCCGCTCGTCTTCGCGCCGGGAAAATAGACTTTGCGCACGAGGCTCAGGTAATGCCGATGGTCCCGCTCGTCCTCCAGATAGTACCAGCCCACGGTGCCGTTGTAGCTGTCCAGCGCCCACCGGTACCACCAGGCGTTCCGGATTTCAACGTCCGGCTGCATGAACTCCCAGTTGTTCAGCATCGTCGGGTTTTCCATGTAGAACCGGATGTTCGAAATTTCATTGTACAGGTTGACGTACTGTTCGAAATCGGGATAGGACCGGTAGGCCGACACGACCTCCCAGGTCGTGTCGTACCTCCGGTTCGCGACCGTCTCCAGCCGGTCGTCGTTCGCCAGCCGGTAGGCGATGTCGTTCGCCACGTTGATGGTCTCCATCGTGCGCTGCTTGACGCGCTCGACGTTGGCGACCGTCTGCTCGACGGCGTTGTCGAGCGCCATGTTCCGCAGCTGGCCGGTGAGGAACAGCCCTACCGCCAGAACCGGGATGAACACGACGACACAGAACGAAAGCGCGAGCTTCGTCCTGAGCCGGAGGTTGTTCATGAATCGCAGCGCAGATTGGAACACGGGGCGTCCACTCCCATTTGTCGCATTGCGGGCGTTCGCCTTGCGCTCACGCCTCTTCCAGCAGCCGCACGCCCCTGCCGGGCACTTCCGTCCGTCCCTCCACCGTCTCGCCGCTCAGCAGATCCGTGTAGCGGCCCGCGTGCAGCTCCACTTCCTTGGTATCGGCATTGTGGTTCAGCAGGAACAGCACGCCGCGTCCGTCCTTCACCCGCCGCGAGCTTTCCACGCCCGCCGGCGCCGCCTTCACGAGCGGCCGGATGTTCTTGTCCGCGCACAGCTTGCCGAGGAACCGTTCGAGGAACGCCGCGTCCGGGCTGGACGCGACATACCAGGCCTCGCCCGCGCCGAACCGGTTCACCGTCACGACCGGCATGCCGGCGTAGAAATCGTCGCCGTAGACCGCGATCGCCTTCGCGCCTTCCGGATGGATCAGGTCGCAGAGCAGGCCGCATTCGTATTCGCCCTGCAGCTCGCCGTACGGTTCCGTCATGACGATCCGGTTCTTCCGGTCCGGGAACAGCGCGTCGATCTCCTCCGCCCAGATGCCGAGCAGGCGCCGCAGTTCGCCCGGATAGCCGCCGGTGCGCACGATGTCGCGCTCGTCGACGATGCCGCTGAAGAACGTCGTGACGAACGTGCCGCCGCGCTCGACGAACGCCTCGAGCTTCGCCGCGCAGCCGGGTTTCACCATGTACAGCACCGGCGCGATGACGATGTCGTACTTGTCGAGCGGCTCGTCGACGCCGATCATGTCGACCTGGATGCCGCGCTTGAACAGCGCGTCGTAAAACTTGTGGACTTCCTTCACGTAATCGAGCGCGATCGTCGGGCCGCTCGACAGGCTGATCGCCCACCGGTTCTCCCAGTCGAACACGATCGCGACCTTCGCCTCGACCCGCGCATCAAGGATGCGGTCGCCGAGCTTCTTCAGCTCGCCGCCGAGCTCCGCCACTTCACGGAACACGCGCGTGTGCTCGTGGCCGACGTGCTCGATGACGGCGCCGTGGAACTTCTCGCAGGCGCCGATCGAGCGGCGGAGCTGGAAGAACATGACCGTGTCCGCGCCGCGCGCGACGGCCTGCCAGCTCCACAGCCGCATGACGCCCGGCCGCTTCAGCGAGTTGTACGGCTGCCAGTTCTGCTGGCTCGGCGTCTGCTCCATCAGCATGAACGGCTGGCCGCTCTTCAGCCCGCGCATCAGGTCGTGCGTCATCGCCGTGAAGCTGACCGGCGTGTCGAGCGCCGGATAGTTGTCCCACGAGACGACGTCCAGATGCTTCGCCCAGGCGAAGTAGTCGAGCTCCGGATAGGTCCCCATCAGGTTCGTCGTGACGGGGATGTGCGGGGTATGTTTCTTGATCGCGTCATATTCGAGCTTGTAGCATTCGAGCAGGCTGTCGGACTGGAACCGCCGGTAGTCGAGCGAGATGCCCTGGAAGTTCGTCCGGTTGCCCGCCCACTCCTCGCTCAGCTCGTTCGGCGCGACGATCTCGTCCCAATCGTAGAACGTGTGGCCCCAGAAGCGGGTGTTCCACGCCTTGTTTACGTTTTCAAGCGTGCCGTAGCGCTTCTTCAGCCACTCGCGGAACGCGGCTTCGCAATTTTCGCAGTAGCAGTAGCCGCCGTACTCGTTCGACACGTGCCACATGACGATGGCCGGATGATCCTTGTATCGCTCGGCCAGCTTCTCCGCGAGCAGCGGCGCGTACTTGCGGTACGTCGGGCTGTTCGGGCACGAATTGTGCCGGCCGCCAAACTTGCGCTTGCGCCCGTGATAATCGACGCGCAGAATGTCCGGATACTTCTTCGCCATCCACGCGGGATGCGCGCCCGTGCTCGTCGCGAGACAGGTGTAGATGCCGTTCTCGTACAGCCGGTTGATCGTGGCGTCCAGAAACTCGAAACGGTAGGTCGTCTCGTCCGGCTGGATCATCGCCCACGAGAAGACGTTCAGCGTCGCCACGTCGATGCCCGCCAGCTTGAACATGCGGATATCCTCATTCCAGATTTGCGGGTCGTCCCATTGCTCGGGGTTGTAGTCGCCGCCATACCAGATTTTCGGAAGCTTGTCGCTCAGCATCGCACGGAATCCTCCTGATGGTAAAATATAAGATTTACCATCATTGTAAACGCTACAAAAACCACATTAAATATAATATTATGGATTCGGGATATAAGAAAACGGAAATTTGAGGGCGGTGCGGTTCCATGAAGGAACACCGGCGGATCGTGATGCCGTTCGAGCAGCTCCGGCGGCTGCCGCTCGCCGTCGAGAGCGTGGGGATCAATCCGGACCAGGAGCGGATCGTGCGGCCGGACGGCTATCCCTATTACCATTGGCTGCAGACGCTGTCCGGCGGCGGCCGGATCACGGTGGAGGACCGGACGTACAGTCTGCCCGCGGGTTCGGGCTTCCTGCTCTTCCCCGGCGTCGCCCACTCCTATGAAGCGGATTCGGACGTGTGGGAAACGGCCTATCTCACGTTCGGCGGCCCGGCGGCGGAGAGCATGCTCGCCTCCGCCGGCGTGCATCAGCCGACGTTTTTCCAATGGCCGCCGGAGGCGTCCGTCGGACGGCTGATCGGGCAGATGGTGGAGCGGATGGAGCAGGGCGGCGACGTGTTCGGCATCGAAGCGTCTTCGGCGGCGTATCATTTTCTGCTCACCCTGACCCGCCACGGCTCGACGCAGCCCGGACGAAAAAACGGCGACGCGGACCGGCTCGACCAGCTCAGGGCGGTCGTCGAATGGATGGAAAGCCGCATTTCCGACCCGTCCGTCGGCATGGAGCAGATCGCCGGCGTCCTCAACCTGTCGAACCGGAGGGTGACCGGCCTGTTCCGCGAGACGTTCGGTCAGCCGCCCTACGCCTACTTCATCCAGCTCCGGCTGCGCAGGGCGAAGGAAATGCTCACGAGCTCTTCCCCGCTCACGGTCCGGGAGGTGGCGCAAAAGGTCGGATTCCGCGACGCGAGCCATTTCATCGCCACGTTCCGCCGCCATGTCGGCATGACGCCGGAGCAGTTTCGCAGGCTGCATTGAGGTTCGTTCCGACGTGCGGCGGATTGCGGGATTCGATTGACGGAATGCCTGTTGCAGCACGCGGAGTTGAGAATGCCCCGTTTGCGGGTTGGGAAATTCCGGGTGTCGCGGGTGCGGGTGGCGCGCTTGCGGGCGCGAATGGCGGGTCGCGGACGGGTCCGCGCGGCGTCCGTGCCGCCGGCCGGGCGATGCCGCATTTTGGCCGGATTTTTGTGCGGATTGTTCCGGTTGTCCGATCGCCCGCGGAATGGTACAATGCCGCGTAATCATGACAACGCATACATTTGCGGGTGATGCCGCCCGTCATTTGAAAGGAGTTTCCGCATGAGCGACAAGCCGCAATATCCGTTCCTCGATCCCGATCTACCGCTCGAGACGCGGGTGAACGATCTCATCGCGAGGCTGACGACGGACGAGAAAATCCGCCTGATGGCCCAGTACCAGGACGGGGTGCCCCGGCTCGGCATCGCGCCGTACAAGCACGGCACCGAGGCGGCGCACGGCGTCGCCTGGCTCGGGAAATCGACGACGTTCCCGCAGCCGCAGGGGCTCGCCTGCACGTGGGACGCGGACCTGCTCCGCCGCGTCGGCGGCGCCATCGGCACCGAGGCGCGCGTCTGGCACCGCCGCAATCCGCGGGTCAACGGGCTGACGCTGTGGGCGCCGACGGTCGATCTCGGGCGCGACCCGCGCTGGGGCCGCAACGAGGAGGCGTACGGCGAGGACCCCCATCTTGCCGGCATGCTCGCCTCGGCGCTCATCCGCGGAATCCAGGGCGAGCATCCGTTCTATCTGAGGGCGGCCGCGACGCTGAAGCATTTTCTCGGCAACAACAACGAGGCTGGCCGCGGCGACCAATCGGTCAGCATCGACCCGCGCAACTTGAGGGAGTATTATATGAAAGTGTTCGAAATCGCCTTCAAGGAGGGCGGCGCGCTCTCGATGATGACGGCGTACAACGCGGTGAACGGCGTGCCCGCCAATCTGCTGCCGATGATCACCGAAATCGTCAAGCATGAATGGGGCATGAACGGCTTCGTCGTCAGCGACGCGTACGACGTGACCGGCACGGTGCGCGACCACGGGTACATGGCATCGCTGCCGGCGGCGGTCGCCGCGTCGATCCGGGCCGGCATCGACAGCATCACGGACGACGCGAAGACGGTGCATCAGGCGATCCGGGACGCGCTGGCCGAAGGGCCGCTCACGGAGAACGACCTCGACGTCGCGCTGCGGAACACGTTCCGCGTCCGCTTCCGGCTCGGCGAGTTCGATCCCGACGCGCGGAATCCGTACGCCGCGATCGACGAATCGCACATGATGCGGCCCGAACACGAGGCGCTGTCGCTGGAAGCGGCACGCAAAAGCGTCGTGCTGCTGAAGAACGACGGCGTGCTGCCGCTGTCTACGGAGCGGTCGCGCAAGATCGCGGTCATCGGCCCGCTGTCGGATGTCGTGTACCGGGACTGGTACAGCGGCGCGCTCCCCTACGCGGTGACGCCGCTCGCCGGCATCGCCGAAGCGCTGGCGGGCAACGCGAAGCCGCACGGGCCGGCGGACGCGGACCGGGATCTGGCCGCCGCCGGAGACCGGATCGCCCACGCGAAAGGTTCGTCCCGGGTGCGGCTGAAGTCGGTCACGACGGGCCGCTATGTGCGGATCGCGGACGACGCGGATGCGCCGCTTGTCGCGGACGCCGAACGGCCGGAAGAAGCGGATCTTTTTGAACTGACCGACTGGGGCTGGGGCAGCGTGACGCTGGCCGCGGAGCGCACGGGCAAGTTTCTGACGACGGACGACCGGCGCGTATCGGCTTCGGCGGACGAGATCTGGGGCTGGTTCACGAAGGAAGTGTTTCAGGCGGAGCGTTCCGGGGATGACGGCGTGTCGATCCGGACGTGGAACGGCCGGCCGGTGCGGGTCAAGCCGGACGGCCTGCTGATCGTCGGCGCGGGCGACGCCGGGGAGACGGCGAACCTGGTCAATGTCGCCGGGGCTGCCGGGGTGCGGGGCGGATATGCCGATGGCGAATGCGAGCGGTTCATCGTGGAAATCGCGGCGGACGGCCTGCGCGAAGCGGCCGAGGCCGCGCGGAACGCGGATGCGGCGGTCGTCTTCGTCGGCAACCATCCGCTGATCAACGGCAAGGAGACGGTCGATCGGCCGGGCCTCGAGCTGCCGGAGCCGCAGGAGCGGCTGATCCGCGAAGTGCTCGCCGCGAACCCGAACACGGTCGTCGTCGTCATCGGCAGCTATCCGTTCGCCCTGGGCCGGACGGCCGAAGACGCCCCCGCCATTCTCTACCTGGCGCACGCGGGCCAGGAGCTCGGGCGGGCCGTCGCCGGCACGCTGTTCGGGCGGTTCAATCCGGCGGGACGGCTCAACATGACGTGGTACCGCTCCGCCGATCAATTGCCGGATTTCATGGATTACGACGTCATCCGGGGGAAGCGGACGTACCTCTATTTCGACGGCGATCCGCTCTATCCGTTCGGTTACGGGCTGTCGTATTCCAGGTTCGAATACGGAGATCTGAACCCGGGCGCGGTCAGGATCGCGGAGGGCGAACGCGTGAAAGTCGGTTTCACGGTTGCGAACGTGTCCGACCGGTACGGCGAGGAAGTGCCGCAGCTCTACATCCGTTTCGAAGGTTCGCGCGTCCGCCGGCCGCTCCGGCAATTGGCGGGATTCGCGCGCATCGGCCTTGAGCCGGGCGAATCGAAGCGGATCGAGCTCGAGCTGTCCGCGGACGATCTTCGCCACTGGGACGTGACGCGGTCCCGCTGGTGCCTCGAGCGCGGCGTCTGCCGGATCATGATCGGGGGGTCGTCGGCCGACATCCGGCTGGAGGGCGCGCTGGAGGTGGACGGCGAGGTTGTGCCGCCCCGCGATCTGCGGCACGTGACGCGCGCGGTCAATTACGACGACTATGCCGGCGTGTTCATCGACGAATGTTCGGAGGGCGGCGACAGCGCGGCCGTCGCGGACGGCGGCTGGATCCGGTTCGACGACGCGGCCGTGCCGGCCGGCGTCACGTTCATCGAGCTGCGCGCCTGGAGCGCGGACGGCGCCGAAGCGGAAGTCCGGCTCGAAGGTCCGGACGGCGCCATCGCCGGCCGTTGCCCCATCCCTCCGGGCGGCCGCCGGGAATGGCGGACGTGCCGCGGCGCGCTTTCGCTGCCGGCGGGCCGGTACAGCCTTTGGATCCGGCTCGCCGGCGCGGCCCGTCTGCAATGGCTGCGGATCGGCTGACGGACGGCGCCCGGTCCGCGGCGCTGCGGAACCCGATCAGCCTTCCGCCGCTTTCTCCCGGCGCGGCCAGATCGTGTAGCTGAAACTGATGAGAAAATCGATCGCCAGGACGATCGCCCAGCGGCCGATCATGACCAGCAGTTCCCGGCTGCGCCCGATATCGTCGATGTACAGCGCCAGTCCGACGAGGATGGCGCTCCCGATCAGCCACGCGAGCAGATGCTTGAGCCACATGATCCGCTCATATCGCGCGTGTTCTCTGCCGTACTTCGGTTTCGGAACGGGCGCGGGTCCTCCGGCGAACCGGTGGGCGAACTTGCCGTCCGCCCACCGGATCATCTGCTTCCCGAACACGAGCGATACCCCGATATAGACCGCCGCGAGGCCGTGGAAGAACCCGGCCGTCGCGCCTTTCTTGATGTCGATCGTCGTGAACACGAGCAGCGCAAGATCGACCAGAATCGTGCATGCCAGCAGCGCGCCCCCGAGACGCCGCATGCCGAGCAGATATCGCGAGGCCAGACCGGCCAGTACAAACACCCAAAATCCGATTTCGCACGCAATGATCATTGCCGCAACCATGTCATCCATCCTTCCGCAAGCTGTCCGCGCGACTGATTTAATACGTTTGTATGAAATCAACGCGTATTTTAGCACGGTTGTACGGCAAAATCAACGCGGCTATAATGGAAGTATGCCAAAAATCGTCGATCATGAAATGCGCCGCCGGGAGCTCGCGGACGCGGCGTGGCGCGTCATCCGCCGCGACGGGCTGGAAGCGGCCTCCGTCCGGAATATCGCGAAGGAAGCCGGCGTGTCGCTCGGTTCGCTGCGCCATTACTTCACCAGCCAGGACGATCTGCTCGCCTACGCGCTCGGAAGGGTCGGCGAGCGTATCCGGGAGCGGATCGAGAACTTGACGCTTGCCGGAGACGCGCGCGCCGATGTCGTGACGATCATCGAGCAGACGCTGCCGCTCGACGAGGAGCGGCAGACCGAGGCGATCATCTGGCTCGCCTTCCTCGGCAAATCGCTCGCCAATGCCGGGCTGGGCGCCCTGGCGGCCGAAACGCACGAAAACCTGTACAAGCTGTATCGCAGGCTTCTCGCGACGATGACGCGGCACGGCCTGATGTCGCCGGAAGCGGATCTGGAGCTCGAGTCGCGCCGGCTGCATGCGCTGATCGACGGGCTGGCCGTGCACGCCGTCTCGTACAACCGGGCTGTCGATCGGGAGGCCATCCGCGGGATCATCGCCCGCCACCTCGCGAGTCTGTCCGCGGAGCGGCCGCCGCGGGCCTAGATGCGGCCGGATCGGAATGCGACAAAGAAAAAAGCCTCGGCTGTCCAAGGCTTCCCGTGTTCGCAATATGAAAGCGGGCGGGCATTCCCGCGTAATCGGCAATGGTCGGGACGACACGATTCGAACATGCGACCCCCTGGTCCCAAACCAGGTGCTCTACCAAGCTGAGCTACGTCCCGACGGAAGAAAAATGGCGTGCCCAGAGAGATTCGAACTCCCGACCTTTTGATTCGTAGTCAAACGCTCTATCCGGCTGAGCTATGGGCACGCGCCATGGAGCGGAAGACGGGAATCGAACCCGCGACCCTCGCCTTGGCAAGGCGATGCTCTACCTCTGAGCCACTTCCACGCGTCCGGCAAAACGGCAAATCTTACAGCTTCCCGCCCCGTCGTCTCAGGGCACTTAACGATTATACGCGTTTCGCCTCCTCGGGTCAAGTCAAAATCCCGCATTTTTCCGCTTTTCCGTCCGCGCACCTGACGTTGTGCCCCGGATCCCGAATCCTTTTCCGCCACCGCTTGTCATTGACAGCGAAATCGGCCGGGAGTAACATGAAAAAAATGTGCAGCAAGACTTTTCACAGCATGGAGAGACGCAGCTTGAGCAAACCCCGATTGTGGACCAAAGATTTCATTCTGTTCTCCGTCGCCAACTTTTTCGGCGGACTGCTGTTCTATCTGCTCATGACGATCATGGCGGTCTATGCCGTCGAGCAGTTCCGGGCCTCCCAGAGCACGGCCGGGCTCGCTTCCTCGATCTTCATCGTCGGCGCGCTGTTCTCGCGACTCCTCGCCGGCAGATATCTTGA